>Ga0115012_10000004_pt1 | contig 263512 bp, 266 predicted proteins | sample TroAtlMetagenome_FD_88706 | JGI IMG/M metagenome (GOLD analysis project Ga0115012, IMG submission 88706) | Marine eukaryotic phytoplankton communities from Atlantic Ocean - Tropical Atlantic ANT10 Metagenome | ecosystem: Environmental > Aquatic > Marine > Oceanic | place: Tropical Atlantic... | reverse complement strand
TTATCGAGAACCAGGCGCACCGCACGTTCGCGCACTTCGGGGGAAAACTTGTTCGTTGTCTTGCTCATGATGCTCCACCTTACTCAGGAGTTGGAGCCTCCGGCAAACATGGGGCGGTTCACCTCCATGCCGCCATACTTGGCTTTCAGCTTGTAGAACGTCGCAGTGCTCTGCCCATGCCCACGGGACACTTCCGCAGTCGGCATCCCGGCCTCCTGCTCCTTGCTCATCCCGATGATCCGGTACGGGGCTTACGCGGCCCCACTGGGGCCACGGTCCCCTTAACCGGTGAAACGGCTCTTTCGCATGTGTCTGCTCCTTCAAAGTTGGCGCAGACTCTACATCACGGTGAGGGATTTCGCGGGGGCAGGCCACAGTTCCGTCCTGGAACAGTCCGGGGGCCGAAAAGCGAAAGGGGGGCCGAGGCCCCCCTTGTCGTTTCGTTCAGATCTCGCGGATCAGCCGCCGAAATCGTCGAGCATGATGTCTTCGCGATCAACGCCAAGATCGAGCAGCATGTTGATCACCGACTGGTTCATGATAGGCGGACCGCACATGTAGAACTCGCAATCCTCGGGGTTCGGGTGGTTCTTCAGATACTCCTCGTAGAGCACGTTGTGGATGAAGCCGGTGTAGCCCTTCCACTCGTCCTCGGGGAGCGCATCCGAGAGCGCCACGTGCCACTCGAAGTTCGAGAACTCCGCCGCCAGCGCGTCGAAATCCTCGACGAAGAACATCTCGCGCTTGGAGCGGGCGCCGTACCAGAAGGTGATCTTCCGGTCGCGGTTCTCGAGCCGCTTGAGCTGGTCGAAGATGTGGCTGCGCATCGGCGCCATGCCCGCGCCACCGCCGATGAAGACCATTTCCTTCTGGGTGTCGCGGGCGAAGAACTCGCCGAACGGGCCGGAAATGGTGACCTTGTCGCCGGGCTTGAGGTTGAAGATGTAGGACGACATCTGCCCCGGCGGGATGCCTGTGGATCCCGGAGGCGGCGAGGCGACGCGGACGTTGAGCATGATCAGGCCCTTCTCGTCCGGGTAGTTCGCCATCGAGTAGGCGCGCTCGATCGGCTCGTCGACGGTCGATTCATACTGCCAAAGATTGAACTTGTCCCAATCCGGGCGGTACTCCTCGGCGATGTCGAACTCCTTGTAGGAGAGCTTGTGCGCGGGCGCCTCGATCTGAATGTAGCCGCCGGCGCGGAAGTTGACGTCCTCGCCCTCCGGAAGCTCCAGCACGAGGTTCTTGATGAAGGTCGCGACGTTGTCGTTGGAGCGCACGGTGCACTCCCACTTCTTGACGCCAAAGACCTCTTCGGGAACCTCGATATCCATGTCCTGCTTGACCGCCACCTGGCAGGACAGGCGGTCGCCGCAGGCGGCCTCGCGCTTGGTGATGTGCGATTCCTCGGTCGGCAGGATCGAGCCGCCGCCGGAATGGATGCGCACGCGGCATTGCGCGCAGGTGCCGCCGCCGCCGCAGGCGGAGGGGACGAAGAGCTTCTGGGCCGCCAGCGTCTGCAGCAGCTTGCCGCCCGCCGGGACCGAGATGGTCTTTTCGTTGTTGATGGTGATGTTGACGTTGCCCGACGACACCAGGCGCGACCGCGCGGCCATGATGATGGTCACCAGCGCGACCACGATCAGGGTGAAGAGAACGACGCCGAGGCTGAAAGTAAGCATAGTGGTTCTGTCCTCCGCCTCAGAGATTCACGCCGCTGAAGGACATGAAGGCCAGTGCCATCAGTCCCGCGGAGATGAAGGTGATGCCAAGCCCCTGAAGGCCGTCCGGGATGTCGGAGTATTTCAGCTTCTCGCGTACACCGGCCATGGCGGTGATCGCCAGCGCCCAGCCGAAGCCCGACGAGGCGCCATAGGTCAGGGCCTCGGGGAAGTCGTAGGCGCGCTCCACCATGAACAGCGAGCCGCCCAGGATGGCGCAGTTCACCGTGATCAGCGGCAGGAACACACCCAGCGCGTTGTAGAGCGGCGGGAAATACTTATCGAGCACCATCTCGAGGATCTGCACCAGCGCGGCGATGACCCCGATATAGGAGATCAGGCCGAGGAAGGTGAGGTCCACGTCCGGGAAACCTGCCCAGGCCAGCGCACCGGGCGCCAGCAGGTAGTTCAGGATCAGGTTGTTGGCGGGCACGGTGATGGTCTGCACGATCATCACCGAGATGCCGAGACCCATCGCGGTCGAGATCTTCTTCGACACGGCGATGAAGGTACACATGCCGAGGAAGAAGGACAGCGCCAGGTTCTCGACGAAGATCGCCTTTACGGCGAGAGAGACGAGACCTTCCATCAGTGCGCCTCCACGGTCTGGATCTTGAATTCACGCTCTTCGACCTGCTTCGGCTTCCACGAGCGGATCGCCCAGATCAGAAGGCCGATGATGAAGAACGCCGAGGGCGGCAGCAGCAGCATGCCGTTCGGCACGTACCAGCCGCCGTTGTTGACGGTTTCGAAGATGGTGATGCCGAACAGCGAGCCGGCCCCGAAGAGCTCGCGGATGAAGCCCACGAGCATCAGGATCAGGCCGTAGCCCAGCCCGTTGCCGACGCCGTCGATGAAGCTTGCCACCGGCGGGTTGCTCATGGCGAAGGCCTCGGCGCGGCCCATCACGATGCAGTTGGTGATGATCAGGCCGACAAAGACCGACAGGGTCTTGGAGATCTCGTAGGCATAGGCCTTGAGCACCTGTTCGACGAGGATCACGAGGCTGGCGATGATGACCATCTGCACGATGATCCGGATCGAGCTCGGGATCTGGTTGCGCAGCATCGAGATGAACAGCGACGAGAAACCCGTCACCAGCGTCACCGCGATGGCCATCACGAAAGCCACGCTCAGCGACGAGGTCACCGCGAGGGCCGAGCAGATGCCCAGGACCTGCAGCGTGATCGGGTTGTTGTCGATCAGCGGATCGACAAGTTGCGATTTGCGTGTCTGAGCCATCAGATGTCTCCTGCCTTAAGCCGCTCGAGGAACGGGCCGTAGCCCTGCTCACCCATCCAGAAGCGGACAAGGTTGTGAACCCCGCGCGAGGTCAGGGTCGCCCCCGCCAGCGCGTCGATGTAGAATTCCTGGCCGGCCGGGGGCGGCGCCTTGGCGACGGTGATCTGCAGATCGCCATCGTCGTCGCGCAGCTTCTTGCCGTTCCACAGTGCCTTCCAGCGCGGGTTGTCGACCTCGGCGCCGAGGCCCGGGGTCTCGCCGTGCTGGTAGAACTGCAGGCCGAAGATGTCATTGCCGTTCTCTTCCAGCGCAATGAAGCCGTAGAGCGTCGACCACAGGCCGTAGCCCTCGATCGGCAGGATCACCTTGTCGATGCCGCCGTCCTCGGTGCGCAGGATATAGACCATGCGATAGGCCTGCATCGAGCCGCCGAGACCCGCCGGGTCCTCGTCGAGCGCGCGGATGATCGCCGGGTCGCCGGTGGCGGCCAGCTCGTCGAACGTGTCGATCTCGAACTGGTCGGTGAACTCGCCGGTCGACAGGTCGACGACGTGCGGCTCCATCGCCTCGAAAGCTTCGGCGACGCTCACGTTCGGGTCGTAGACGCCGGCCACCTGAAGCACGTTCGACTGCTTGTCACGCAGCGCGTTGGCCTGCTGCACCGGGCGCAGCGACACCGCTGCCGCCGACACCACCATCGAGGCTACGAGGCAGAGCGTCACTGCAACGAACACGGTCTTCGGGACCGAGTCGTTGGGCATGTCGAGGAAACGACGGATGAGGCCTTTTTTCTCATTCGCGTCAGGCATTGCGCTTGGCCCTCCGTTTGATGTTGGCCTGAACGACGAAGTAGTCGATCAGCGGCGCAAAGACGTTGCCGAAAAGGATCGCGAGCATCATGCCTTCCGGGAAGGCCGGGTTCACGACACGGATCATCACCACCATGAAACCGATCAGCGCGCCGTAGATCCAGCGCCCGGCATTGGTGTGGCTGGCCGAAACCGGCTCGGTCACCATGAAGACGAGGCCGAAGGCGTAGCCGCCGACCACGAGGTGCCAGTACCACGGCATCGCGAACATCGGGTTGCTGTCGGAGCCGATGACGTTGAGCAGCGAGGAGAAGGCGATCATGCCGAGCAGACAGCCGGCGACGAGACGCCAGTTGGCGATCTTGGTCACCAGCAGGAAGGCGAGGCCGATCAGGCAGGCGATGGTCGAGGTCTCGCCGAGGCAGCCCTGGATCGTGCCGATGAAGGCGTCCATCCAGGTGATGCCGCGCTCGGGCAGGGCGGCAAAGCCGTCGCTGGCGCTGACCGAGAGCGCGGTGGCGCCCGAGAAGCCATCGACCGGCGTCCAGACGGTGTCGCCCGACATCTGCGCCGGGTAGGCGAAGTAGAGGAAGGCTCGGCCCACAAGTGCGGGGTTGAGGAAGTTCTTGCCGGTGCCGCCGAACACTTCCTTGCCGATCACCACGCCGAAGATGATGCCAAGCGCGACCTGCCACAGCGGCGTCGAGGCCGGCAGGATCAGGGTGTAGAGCATCGAGCTGACGAGGAAGCCTTCGTTCACCTCGTGGCCGCGCACCACGGCGAAGACCACCTCGAAGATGCCCCCCGCAACCAGCGTGACGATGTAGATCGGCAGGAAATACAACAGCCCGTGCAGCATGTTGGCCAGCGGGTTCGCCGGGTTGAAGCCGATCCCCAGCGTCTCGATGATCCAGGCACGCCAGCCCGAAGCGCCATACTCGGCGATCGCGAGGTTGGTCTGCAGGCCGGTGTTGTAGAGGCCGAACAGGATGCACGGAATCGTCGCCAGCACCACGTAGGTCATGATCCGCTTCATATCGATGTAGGAGCGGGCATGAGGCGCGACGGTGGTCACCGTCTTGGGCGTGTAGACGAGACTCTCCACCATCTCGTAGATGGAGTAGTATTTCTCGAACCTGCCGCCCTTGTGGAAGGCCGGCTCGATCCGGTCGAAGAGATTGCGAAGACCCACGGCCTTACCCCTCCTTCTCGATCTTGGTGAGGCTGTCGCGCAGGGCGAGGCCATATTCATACTTGGCCGGGCAGGCGAAGCCGCAGAGCGCGAGGTCTTCCTCGTCCAGCTCCATCGCCCCGAGCGCCTGTGCCGTGTCGGTGTCCATCACCAGCAGCGCGCGCAGCAACTGCGTCGGCAGGAAGTCCTGCGGCATCAGTTCTTCGAAGGTGCCCAGCGGCACCATGGCACGGCGGCCACCGTTGAGGTTCGAGGTCAGCGCGTAGAGCTTCTTGCTGAAGGCCGAACCCAGAACCGGCTGGTAGGCATACTTGGACGGCATCGGAAGGATCCAGCCGAGCGTGTTCTGCTCGCGGTCTTCCTTGATCAGCGTCACCTGGCGCGCGTAGCGGCCGAGATAGCAGGTCGGGCCGTCGCCCATGCGGCCGCTCAGGATCGAGCCCGAGATCACCCGCACCGGCAGCTTGGTCTGCAGGTCGTCATGGCAGAGATCGGCCATCGAGGCGCCGGTGATGGTGCGCACCAGACGCGGCTTGCGGCAGAGCGGGCCCGAGAGCGCGATGGTGCGCGACATGTCGAGCGTGCCGGTGTCGAGCAGTTTTCCGATCGCGATGACGTCGTGGTAGCCGATGCTCCAGACCGTCTTGCTGGCCGAGGGCGGCTCGAGGAAGTGCATGTGCGTGCCGGCAAGGCCCGCCGGGTGCGGCCCGGAGAAGCCCGCGACGTAGACGCCCGGCATGCCGCCGCCCGGAACGTCGCTGTCGGCGTCCTGGCACAGGTAGACATGGCCCTCGGTCAGCAGGGTCATCGCCTGCAGGCCGTGGGTGAAGGCCTTGCTCTCCTCGGCGATGATCGCTGCCGCGTCGCCGCTCAGCGGCTCGCTGTCCATCGCGGTGACGTAGATCGCCGCCGGACGGGTCTCGGGGTCGGGGACCTTGGAATAGGGACGGGTGCGGAACGAGGTCCAGAGACCGGCGGCGCAAAGTCGCTCCACCACGCCATCGGGCGTGTGCGGATCGCCGACACCGGAGAAATCCACCGGTTCGGCGGCGCTCTCGTCGATCTCGATCTCGACGCTGACCAGCTTGCGGCGAGCGCCGCGGTTGATCGCCTTGATTCGTCCGGAAACCGGGGAGGTGACCTGAACCGTGGGCGTGTCCTTATGCGCCAGAATGGGCGCACCGGCGGCCACGAGATCGCCTTCCTGGACCGCCAGTCGCGGCTTCAGACCGATGTAATCGTCTCCGAGGATGGCGACTGTTCGGACCGTGGGGGCGTCTTGGATCCCCCCTTCGGGTGCCCCCAGTACCGGGACATCCAGACCTTTCTTTAACGTATATCGCTGCACGTTGTTTCGTCCTGTCCATTTTTGCCGGTCTTATGCGCTCCCGTGTCGGATTTTGGAAGTTCTTCAGAGGCGATTCTCCAATTTATTGTTGAACTGCCCCGGAAACTCGCTCAGAAGCCCATCATCTCATCGTCGTACATGAAGCAGCCTTCAGCGGAGATATCCCCGTGACCAAGCCCCTCCTCCTTTCTCGCCGTAGCCTCCTTGCAATGCCTCTCGCCCTGGCAGCCTGCAAGAAGGGATGGTCGATCCTCGAACTGACCGGGCTGACCATGGGAACCAGCTATTCCATCGTGGCGGTCGATCATTCGCGCCAGATCGACAAGGCCGAGCTCAAGGCTGCCGTCGAGGCGAAACTTGCCACGGTGAACACGCAGATGTCCAACTGGGATAGCGGCTCCGAGATCTCGCGCTTCAACGCCACCGGCTCGACCGACAGCTTCGGCGTCTCGCACGAGCTGGCCCACGTGATGCAGGCCGCACAGGACGTGAACGCTGCCAGCGATGGCCGCTTCGACGTCACCGTCGGCCCGCTGATCGATCTCTGGGGCTTCGGCGCCAACGGCACCCGCAACGACGAGCCCGGCACGCGCGAGATCGCCGATGCGCTGGCCTGCTGCGGCCAGAGCCAGTCGATCCGCGTCGGCAACGGCGCGCTGCAGAAGCTGCGCCCCGAGGCCGAGGTCTATCTCTCGGCGATCGGCAAGGGCTTCGGCGTCGACCAGGTCGCCAGCGCCCTCAAGGAGTTCGGTCTCACTGACTACATGGTCGAAATCGGTGGCGATCTCTACACCGCTGGCAAGAACCCCGATGGCCAGCCCTGGCAGATCGGCATCGAGTCGCCGGAAGCCTTCGATCGCGGCGTGATGAAGGTCGTGGGCCTGTCGGATCACGGCATGGCGACCTCGGGCGACTACCGCAACTTCTTCGAGAAGGATGGCAAGCGCTACTCGCACATCATCGATGCCACCACCGGCCGCCCGGTCACCCACGCCACCGCCTCGGTGACCGTGCTGACCGAGAACGCCATGCTGGCCGATGCCTGGGCCACGGCGCTGCTGGTGCTGGGCACCGAGCGCGGCCTCGAGATCGCAAATGATCGTGAGATGGCGGTTCTCTTCGTTGATCGTGCGGGCAAGGCGGGCGACAAGGGCTTCACCACCACGGCCAGCACGCGCTTCGAGGCGCTGCAGGCCTGAGCCTGAAGGCGGCCTCCGGGCCGCCGCCTTGGCGCTGATATTGGCGCCTTTGATACAAGAAAGGGTCGGTCCGACGTGTCGACGTTCCTTCTCGCCTTTGGTCTCCTGATGATCGTCATGCTGGGCATGGCGCTCGGTGTCATCCTCAACGGACGCACCATCAAGGGGAGCTGCGGCGGCCTGAACGCGATTGCCGACGCGGATCACTGCGTGGTCTGCAAGCAGGAGATCGACCCCGACAGCCCGCTGCGCGACCGGCTGCACTGCCCCAAGGCGCGCAAGATGCTCGAAGAGATGGAGCGCGAGCGGGCCTGAGTCTTCAGGACGACTGCACAGGGCCTCCGGAACCATCGGAGCCCACGGGACCATCGGATGCCCTCGCACGCCGCTGCGAGGGTTTTTTATGTCCGGAGCTCGCGTGCCCCGCAGACCGGCGACACCGGGTCTTGCGCGAAGCCCCGTCAGGGGGCCTGCGAGACCTCAGCCCTCCGACATCGGCAGCAGACCGAGCGCCAGAAGCAGCACCGCAGCCACGGTTCCGAACAGCCAGAGCTGCCAGCGCGGGCCGTCAGTTTTCCAGACCGTCCGGTAGCGATAGCCCGCGAGACAGGCGATCACGAACAGTGCTGTGGCGCTGGCGGGCGTGAGCTCGGGCAATCTGCAACCTCTCTGAAACAAGCGCGTTTACAGATCAGCTGATTGCACTAACCTGAAACAGGATCAAGGGAGGTCACGCCATGCCTGCATCATACCAACCCCACACCGTCGGCGACGACGATCAAGAACGGACCATGAGCCAGACCGTCGACACGAACCTGTCCGCCGCCGAGGCGACGGTACGCCACGTGCTCGACGACAAGGGCGACGAGGTGGTCTGGATCCAGCCGCAGGAGACCATCGGCAAGGCTGTCGAAGTCCTGCGTGACAAGCGCATCGGCGCGATTCTCGTGAAGGACCCGCAGGGCGCGCTGGTCGGGATCCTGTCGGAGCGCGATATCGTGCGGCGCCTCGCCGATACGCCGGGCCGCACCCTGCCGCAGCGGGTCGAGGAGCTGATGACCCCCGAGGTCGAGACCTGCAGCCCCGACGAATCGCTCGTGGTGGTGCTGCGGCGCATGAATGACGGCCGGTTCCGCCACATGCCGGTGATGGAAGAGGGCACGCTGGTCGGCCTGATCTCGATCGGCGACGTGGTGAATTACCGTCTGACCGCGCTGGAATACGAAGCCCTCAAGCTCAAGCAACTGATCGTCGGCTGACAGCGGGCTCCGCAGCCTGTTTCATGAGCATTTGCATCCCGGTTCCGCAGCTTTCGGGGCCGGATTTTTTGCTGCGACGCAGCAAGAGTGCGAAATCGAAATTTGCAAGCCGAACCGGAAAGATGCGGCATTGTGTCACGACAAATCCGTGTTACCGTTCCTCTCAGGGAGGAACTCAACATGATGCTTTTTATCGTCGGCCTCGGAATCGGCCTTCTGATTGCGACACCGTTCATCGCGCTTGTGCTCGGAGCGGGGGTCCTGACGCGCGACACGGTGACTGATCTGGCCGAGATCGAAAGCGATCCGTATCCGCTGAACGTCGTCTCGTTTCCGCCGAGCCGCGCCTGACCGCAGCCTTTGCCGGACTGGAACAAGGCCCGCGCGACCTGACGGTCGGGCGGGCCTTTTGCCTGTCTCGCTGCCATCGAGTCGCAAAAAAGGCAGCGCCCCGCCCGAGAGAAGCGCAGGCGAGTCAGAAATCGTCATCCACTACGCCTAAAAAACAATCATCGCGGTAGCGCCTTTTGGCGGTATCCTCTCTGGCAGGTCTTGACATTTCGCCGTATAGATCGCCCAGAATACCTGATAAATTCGCTCTATTATCGGCATGTCTCGGCGGGGTCTTGAGGGTGCAGCACTACGCGGAAGAGTCCGGAGAGGCGCTCAGCATCTCGCTGCTGGGGGAGCTTCGCGTGTTTCGTGCCGGAGAAGAGTTGCCTCTGCCCGCGTCGCGCAAAGCGCGGGCGCTTCTGGCCTTTCTGATCGCGACGGGCCGGCCGCACCGGCGCGAGCGTCTGTGCGAGCTGTTCTGGGATCTGCCCGACGACCCTCGTGCCGCGCTGCGCTGGTCGCTGACCAAGCTGCGCAAGGTGATCGACGATCCCGACCGGCCGCGCATCGTGGCCGACCGGGAACGTGTCGCGGTCGATACCGAAGGGCTGCGGCTCGACCTCCGCGTTATGCGAGAGGACGTCGCGTCCGGTCTCGACGCGCTGCCGCTCGACGCGCTCGAGGCCATGGCCCGTCGTCTCGACGAGGTCCTGCTCGACGGGCTCGACGGGGCCGGGGGAGAGGCCTTTGCCGACTGGCTCAGCGCCGAGCGCGCCGATGCCGAGGGTTTGCGCATCGAGGTTCTGCGCCACCTCGCCAGCCATCCCGCCAACCCGCCCGCCATTGCCGAGAAATGGCGCCGTCTCTGGCACGCCGCCAATCCTTCGGCCGCGCGCGAAACGCCTGACCCGGCCCCCCAGCGCGAAACCGTTCCGCAGTCCGGACAGCCGCCGCGCATCGCGAGCGGTCTTCGGGCGCAGAAGATCGGCTTTTGCGACGTGGCCGATGGCACCACCATCGCCTATGCCACGGTGGGCAGCGGCCTGCCGTTCCTGAAGGCGGCGAACTGGCTGACGCATCTGGAGTTCGACTGGACCAGCCCGATCTGGGGCGAGTGCTTTGCCGACATCGCGCACGAGCGCAGCTTCATCCGCTATGACGAGCGCGGCTGCGGCCTGTCGGACTGGGATACCGACGACCTCAGCTTCGACGCCTTCGTGGAGGATCTCGAGGCGGTGGCCGACCGGCTGGAGCTCGAGCGCTTCCCCTTGCTGGGCATCTCGCAGGGCGCGGCGGTGTCGATCGAATACGCCGCACGCCACCCCGAGCGGGTCTCGGGGTTGATCCTCTTCGGCGGCTATGCTGCCGGCTGGCGCCACACCACCACCGACGACGAGAAGGCCCGGCGCGAGGCGGTGCGCGATCTGACACGGGTTGGCTGGGGCACCGACAACCCGGCCTACCGGCACATCTTTTCGCAGACTTTCATGCCCGGCGTTTCGCCCGACGAACTGGCATGGTTCGACGAATTCCAGCGCCTCACCACCTCGCCCGAGAACGCCGCCCGCTTCCAGGATGCGTTCGGCGATATCGACGTGCGTCACCGGCTGGGCGACGTGAAGGCCCCCACGCTGGTGCTGCACTCGACCGGAGACCAGCGCATCCCGGTGAGCGACGGGCGCTACATCGCGCGGGCGATCCCCGGAGCGCAATTCGTGCCGCTCGACAGCCGCAACCACGTGCTGGTGGGCTATGAGCCGGCCTGGCAGACCTGCATGGAGGCGATCCGCGAGTTTCTGAAGGAACACGACATCTAGGCCGCGACCACGCCTTTCGGCCGTCCGACCGGCCTGCGCTGAACCTTTCGCGCCACACGGGGCACCTACGGGCATCACCCGTCCCCTGTCTCAGAGAGGTTCGCCCCATGCGCTTCTTCGGTGCCCTGCTGATCGCCCTCGCCATAGCCGCCGCGCCGTTCTCATGGCGCTATGCCCAGACCCTGATCCCCGCGCCCGAGCCCGATGCGCCCCGTGAGCCGGCCCCAGCCACTGCCGAGGCCGCGCCAGCGGCGCTCGAGGAAGAGGTGGCGTTCCTGTCGGATCAGCTCGCTCGGCTGAGCCAGCGGGTCGATGCGCTCGACAGCCGCACCTCGCTGAACCTCGCCAGCGTGGCGCGTCCGCTCGAACCACGGGCAGAGAGTCCCGAAGCCACGGATTCGCTCAAGGATGCCTTCGCGCAGGTGGTGCTGATCGCCGACCGGCGCTCGGCCAATGACGGGCTCAGCCATGCCACGCCCTCGTTCCTGCGCGAGCTGATCGGTCTGCCGCGCCCGGATCTGACGGACAATTGCCAGTCCGCCACCAATCCCAGGCTGCGCGACCTGCTCTCGACCGAGGATGTCGGCCCGATCCGGGCGACGCTGGTGCGCCCGGCGCTGGTCTCGATCCGGCAGGTGTTTGCCAATGTGCAGGTCTTCGAGCCCGAGCTCTACGACCGCATCAAGACCGCCGGCTCTCTCTGCGTGCGCCGTATCCGGGGGGCGCAGAGCGCGGCGTCCGCCCATGCCTACGGGCTGGCGGTCGACATCAACATCGACGGCGTGCTCGACAGCCTCGCCGACGGCAAGACCCAGCTCGGGCTGATCCTGCTGGCGGATTTCTTCAAGAAGGAGGGCTGGATCTGGGGCGCAGGTTTCGGGCGCGAGGATTCGATGCATTTCGAGGTCAGCCGCGACAAGCTCGAGCAGTGGCGGCGGCTGGGCGAGATCTGAGCGCGACTCTCCGAGTTTTTGCAAGACCGGGCCCGCCTTCCGCCAAGGCGGGCCCGGTTCGTTCGTGTGAGATGACGCCGACCTCGATCAGCAGGGGCAGAGCGAGCACATGTCGAACGGCTCCATGTCGAGCGCCATCTGCAGCGAGCCGTGCAGCGCCAGCGCCACGTTGAGGAAGGGCGCGATGGCTAGCCGCGGCGGCGAGAACGAGGCCAGCCCGGCCAGCGCGGTGCTGCTCGCCGCCGACTCGCCGAGCTTCAGGTCCTCGAAACTGGGCAGCATCGCCAGCTTGTTGGCCAGCGTCAGCGCGCCCAGCGGCAGCCCCATCTTGAAGCTCGCCCAGAGCCGCAGCATCGCCTGGATGCGCGACAGCGTGTTGGGCGAGAACCCGTCGGGGCCGAAGGCTTCCTCGATGGTGGCCAGCGCCTCGAGCACCATGGCGAGCTTTTGCAGCAGCGGCATCGGGATGATCAGGCTCGGCGGCGTCAGGGTGGCGAGCCCGTGCAGCCGGTTCTGCAGCCCCGAGATCGAGCCCGGTTCGCCCAGCGGCGGCAGGTCGAAGGCCGCGTTCATCGCCAGGATCTGCGGCAGTCCGCCCATCAGCTGCGCCATGCGGAATTGGGGGCGCGTCAGGGCGAGGCTGAAGCTGTCGAAATAGGGGGTGGGGGGCGGCTCCATCGCATGGAAGGGGTCAAGCCCCATCTCGCGCAGGTCGATCACCAACCGGGCCACGATGGAATAGGCAATCAGTGGCTGGATCTTAAGCTGGGTGAGCCAGCCGAGCCGGGGCCAGACATTGCGGGTGATGCTCTCGCCCGCTTGCTGCATCTGCAGCTCGAGTTGCGGCAGGTCGTCGATGGCGAAGGTGCCGGTCATCAGCGACAGCATCATCGCGATATTGGCCAGCCCGCCGCCGCCCATGTCGAGATTGGGCATCACCAGCGGATCGAGCGTGGCGGCGATCTGCAGGTCGAGCCGGTTCTCCGGGTCGAGCGCCGGCAGCGCCGCGGCCAGCTTCAGCGACAGCGGGATCGGCGGCAGGATCGGGATCGCGCCGACCTGAAAGCGGTTGCGGGCGGCGCTGGCGGGGATCTCGCAGAAACACGGCATGGCTCAGGCCTCCACCACGATCAGCGACACGTTGTCGGCGCCGCCGCCATCGAGCGCGGTCTGCATCAGGGTCTCGCCGGCACACTCGAGCGGCACGCCGTCGACCTGCTGGCGCAGGGTCTCGGCGCGGGCGTATTTGGTCAGCCCGTCCGAGCACAGCAGGAAGCGGTCGCCGGGCCGAACCTCGCCGCGGCGCTTGTCGATCTCGAGCGTCTCGCCCACGCCCACGGCGCGGGTGATCTGGTTGGCATGGGGGTGATGCTCTGCCTCGTCCCAGTCAAGATAGCCCTGCTCGACCAGCTCGCCGACGACCGAGTGATCGGCGCTGATCATCTCGATCTGGCCGTCGCGCAGGCGGTAGAGCCGGCTGTCCCCGGCCCAGAGGCACATGAAATGGCCCTCGGCGATCACCAGAAGCACTACGGTCGCGCCGATGGTGCCCTGACCGAGCCGGTCCCCCTCGGCGCGGATCCCGGCATGGGCGTGGTGCAGCGCGTCGCGGGCGGCGCGGGGGATCTGTGCCGGGGGAAGATCGGCGGGCAGCGCTTCGAGCATGGCGATCACGGTGCGGCTGGCAAAGTCGCCGGCGGCGTGGCCGCCCATGCCGTCCGAGACGACCCAGAGGCCAAGCTCGGGGCGGGCGAGAATGGCATCCTCGTTGATCTTGCGCACGTGGCCGGTGTGGGTCATCGCGCAATGGGGCAGGGCCGGGGCCTCGGTGGTTCGGGTCATCTCTCGGCCCTTTCTGGTGTGGTACTTTGCAAGGCGCGACGTCCCCAGACAGGGGCGTCGATGTCGAAGATGGCGGCGGCCTGTTCCTGGCAGCCGGGCAGGTCCGGCAGGACCAGAAGCCGGGAGGCTCCGGCGTGCTCGGTCTGCCAGATGCCCACCGGATCGCCGGCGGCGAGGGCGGCGAGCGCCGCGTCCGGGCCGCCGTGGCTGACCAGCGCGGTGGCGTCGCCGACCCGCGCCTGGCAGGCCGGGCGCTTCGGCGCGGGCGGCGGCAAGGCGGCCAGCGCGGTATCGAGCGCGTCGGGCGTGGCGTCGTCCTCCAGCATCGCCAGCGCCGCCGCTTCCAGCCGCTCGAACAGGGGGGACAAGGCGCAGAACGCCTCCCAGCCGCTGCTGTCCAGCTCGCAGGCGAGGCAGAGCGGGAACTGGCGTCCGACCTTGTCGACGCTGGGCATCATGATCCCGGTACAGGCGCGCGGGCCGAGCACCCCGGGCGAAATCGCGAAACGCCAGATTGGCGCACCGAGATAGCAGCTCTGCCAGCGGTCCCCGAGCGCCTCGCGCCCGGCCACCATGAGCGCCTGCATCGCTGCATCCCACGCGCTGACAAGACCCGGCGACAGGCCGGAGCGGAGGAAATCGCCCCGGCACGGCGCCTTGCCGTAATAGCCATATGCCCCCGTCTCTCCCGTCACAGCGAGGCCGGGCAGGAGAAGCTCGACAGCGCCGAGACGGTGAACGGGTTGAGCGCCGAGCCCGCGCGCAGCTGGAAGATCGCGATGCGGCCGCCCAGGTTGAAGATCACCCGGTTGCGGTCGGAGACGTTGGTGCGGCGCAGCTCGGCGGTGTCGAGCAACCGGAACCACGCCCACGGGCCGTCGCGCTGGATGGCGTTCTCGCGGTCGGGGCTGTTGGGGGCAAAGCTCACCCGGGTGCGGCCGCCCTGGCCGGGCCATGTCATCGGGGTGACCTGCGGGGGGCCATGGGCATAGATCAGGCTCTCGCCCTCGACCTCGAGCGTCACCCGCTCGACATTGGGATCGAGCGCCACCGGCGTCACGTCGAAGGTGATCGAGGGGCGGCCCGGGGCAAGGAAGAAGCTGTCCTGTATCTCGGAGGCGCGCTGGAATTGCGCCACCACCGCATCCGAGATGCCGATATCGACGCCGTTCACGCGCTTCAGCCGCCACGGGTTGCTGGTCTGGTCGACGAAGGGGGCGAGGTTCTCCCTGAAGAACGTGTCGATCAGCCCCTGCGGCGCGAAGAGCCGGGAGAAATCCTGCAGCGTCACATCGGCCTGCGCCTGCCGGGCGAAGGGATAGCGCCCGTCGATGGTCTGGCGGCAGACCGGCAGCACCTGCGCCTGCCACTTGGCGTTGAGCTCGGCCCGCGCGCCGCCCACCGCAGCGCCCGAGGAGCCCTCGACCACCTGTGAGGCCCAGCGTTGCAGCGGGTTCGGCAGCCGCGCCAGCCCGGCCTGCAGCTCGGCCGCCGCGCCGGCGCCCTGTCCCGCGATGGCGGTGCCGGTGCTCTGGCCTAGCGACAGCCGGTTGAGATCGCCGAACACCGCGTTCATCGTGTCGATCACCCCGTCGAGCTGCGATGGCGCACCGTCGAACCGGGCGGTCAGATCGTGCAGCGGACGGAAGCGATCCTCGACGAACTGGCCGGGGCGGCGTTCCTCGCCCTCTGCATCCTGCGGCGCCACCGAGGCCAGCGCTTCGGCGATGGCCGAGCCCTGCGAATTGAGCGCCGAGAGCACTTCGCCCTGCACCAGACCGACCGCCGCGCCGGCGGCGTCTTCGGCAAGCTGGGCGCTTTCGGGCAGCTCGGTGAGCCGGGTCTCGTCGGACACCGCCTCGAGGATGTTGCGGATCGGCGAGGTCGGGCCGGAGAGGATGTTGATGACCTCTGTTGCCTGCCCGAGGCTCTCCATCGGGATCACGTCGAGATCGCCCAGAAGCTGGTCGTAGCGGGTGACGTAATCGTTCTCGTAAAGCGCCAGCACGTCGCGGCCCAGCCGGTCGAGCACGGCCGGCGTGACCTCCTCGGCGCGGTCACCGAGCACGAGGTTCTCGAACCGGGCGCGCTCGGACACCTGCGTCAGCTCGGGCAGGATGTAGCCGTAGAAGCCGTCGCGTGTGAACACCCCCTCGACCCCGGCGCTGAGCGGCTTGCCCGAGGGGCGTAGGATCACGCGCGACACCGCCGGCCCGCCGATATCGGTGATGCGGAACTGGTCGAGCTCGCGCGCTGCCGGGGCGGTGATGATGCTCTGGTAGATGCGCTCGGCCAGCGGCGTTTCGGCCAGCAGGCCCTGGATCTGCTCGACAAGCGGGCCGTTGAGGGCAATCTCCTGCATCGGCTGGGTCAGCATCGCGCCGAGGTGGTCCATCAGGTCGTCCTGCAGCGCGGCATCGTTCGGGAAGGCCAGGCCCCAGTCGATCTGCATCCACTGTTTCACGCTCTGCTCGTCCATCTGCCCCTGCAGCCCCAGCATCAGGTAGACCTTGAGCGCCTCGAAGAGCAGGTCGGGGTCGTTGAGGCTGGCCTGCATCTGCTCTTCGAGCCGGAACAGCAGGCGCGGCAGCAGCATGGTGTTGAGCGCGCCGCGATAGCTCTGGGCGCTCTCGGTGCCGATGGCGTCGCCCTGGTAGAGTCCGAAGGTCAGTTCGACCGGCGGCTCGGGATCGCTGGCCGAGGGGTTGCCCGGCAACTCGCGCAGGATGTTGAGCGCCGGCACCACGGACGGCAGGTCGGCGTCGGCCACGGTGTCGCGCGGGATGTCGGCGGTGATGGTGCGGAAACTGCCAAGCTGGGTGCTGGCGTCCGAGATGAGCTGGCGGTTGCCGAGGAAGCTGTTCGACAGCACCGCCGCGGTGCCGCCGAAGAGCAGCACGCTGGCCGCCACCGTGCCACCGCGCACCCAGCGATAGCGCCGCTCGACCTTGTCATCGGCCGAAACCAGCCCCGACTCGGGGAAGATCACGCCGTTCAGCAGACGGGTGAGGAAGTAGCTCCGCCCCTGTCCCTTGCCGGTGCCGATGGCCTGCCGGCCGATGCCGAAGGTGCGCGCCATGCCCATCATCAGGCGGTCGATCGGCGTGCCCTCCTGCGTGCCGGAGGTGAAATACACCCCGCGCAGGAGCTGGCCGTCCTCGAAACGGCTCTCCTGGAAGATGTCGCCGAGAAAGCTCTCGGCCACGCCGCGCAGCGAGGCGACCTGCGAGGGGAAGCCCGCGATCAGGCTGCGGCGCTGGTAATCGGTCTCGGTCTGCATCCGCTCGAGGCTGCGGTTCGAGAGCTGCGCCAGCAGCGCGTCGAACTCGGGGCCGAAGCCCGCCATCGGGTCGCTCGCGGCGCCTTTTTGGTGCGGCAGGGTGAAGCCCCAGACCTGCTCGCGCTCCTCGCTGCCGAGCGTGTCGAAATACTCCTGAAAGCCGGCGATCAGGTCGGCCTTGGTGAACAGCACGTAGACCGGAAAACGCACGCCCAGCCGCTCGCGCAGCTCGCGCAGGCGGGTGCGGACCGCCTTGGCATGGGCGCGGCGCTCGGCCTCGTCCTGCAGCGACAGGTCCGAGAGGCTGATCGCCACCACCGCGCCGTTGATCGGCTGCCGCCGACGGTGCTTCTTGAGCATGTCGAGAAAGCCGCCCCAGGCGCGGGCATCGGCCTCGGCATCGCTGTCCTGCGTGGTGTAGCGCCCGGCCGTGTCGAGCAGCACCGCCTCGTTGGTGAACCACCAGTCGCAGTTGCGCGTGCCGCCGATGCCGCCGATGGCGCCCTTGCCGAGATGGTCGGCGAGCGGGAATTTGAGCCCGGAATTGACGATGGCCGTGGTCTTGCCGGCGCCCGGGGGGCCGATGACGATATACCACGGCAGCTGATAGAGATGGCGCGAGCCGAAGCGCCCGCCGAGCTTCGACTTGCGCAGCATCCCCAGCGCGTCGCTCATGCGTCCGCGCAGCTCTGAGAGCTCGGCCTCGACGGCGGCGTCGCGGGCGTCGGTCCCCGCGGTGCCGGCGTCGGTGATCGCCTCGGTCATCGCCTGCTCTCGCGCGCGGCGGCGCAGCAGCATGATCAGGATCGCGATGATGGTGGCGGCGGTGATGCCGGCCAGCGCGATCAGCCGGTTCGACTGCCGGTCAAAGGGCCTCACATTGCCGATTGAGACCAGCGGGCCGAGATACCAGGTGGCCGCGGCGAGGGCGAGGCTGAACAGGATCAGCACGCCGATCGGGCTGAAGAGCTTGGAAAGGATCTTGCGGGTCATGGGTCAGCCTGCCTTCACGAGAATGACTTCGATGCGACGGTTCTTGGCGCGCCCCTCGGGCGTGTCGTTCGAGGCGATGGGTTCGCGGTCGGCGCGGCCCTCGGCGCTGATCCGCGAGCTGTCGACCAGTGTCTGCGAAATCCGCTCCATCACGAACTTGGCCCGCGCCAGCGACAGCGCGAGGTTCGAGGGGAAGCGCGCGGTGTTGATCGGGATGTTGTCGGAATGGCCGGCGACAATGATCTGCCCGCCTTCCTCGTTCAGGGCGCCTGCGACGCGGTCCACCACCTCGGCAAAGCGCGGCTCGAGTGTGTCGGAGGCGGGGGCGAACATGTTGGCCCCCGAGATCTGCACGGTGAGCGTGTTGCCCGAGCTTTCCACCGTCACCAGCCCCTCGTCGATCTCGGGCTGGAGGAAGGCCGTGACGCTCTCGGCGGTCTCGACTTCGCGCGGCGCGGGCGGCGCGGGCGGCGGCGGCGGGGCTGGGCGGTCGAGCGTCACCGGTCCCGCGACGTCGAGCGCGGCGATCTGTCCGCGCAGCGCCTCGGTCGAGCCGTTGAGCGCGAAGGAAAAGCCGGCGAAGGCGGCGCAGACCCCCAGCAGCGTGAGCCCGCCCGCCAGCCAGACCGGGGTCCAGGCAGAAAGCAGCCGGTGCGCCACGGAAACGCCCCTCCAGCGCGGCGAGAGATCGCGCTCGACCTGGCCGCGATGGGTACGGATGAGCCGGGCCAGCCCGTCGCGGATGGCGAGGTGCTTCTCGGCGCCGCGTGGCTCGACCCGCAGCCGGCCCTCGAAGCCGAGGCTGAGGCACATGTAGAGGAACTCCAGCAGGTCGAGATTGGCGGCGGGCGCCGCCTCGAGCCGCGACAGCAGGTCGTAGACGCGATCGCCGCCATGGGTCTCCTTGTGGAAGGTGCCGACCATACTGCGCTGGGCCCAGATGCTGCGCCCGCCCCAGGGCGTGTTGAGCACAACGTCGTCGAGCGTGGCGCAAATCGCATAGCGCGCCACCCGCACGGTCTGGGCCGGGACACCGGCCTTGAGGGCCGCGTCCTCGAAGCTGCGGATCTCGGCGATGACGCTCTCGCGCAGCGCCGCCGGGTCGGAATGCTGCGCCCGGTTGCGGATACGGGCGACCAGCGAGAACAGCGTCGAGGCGGCGGCGTTGAGCGGGTTCATCCCGGTCGCCGCGGCACCCACCGGCGTGGCTGGGGCTTCCCGGGACGGCCTAGGTGCCGGGGCCGGGGCCGGCATCGGCTGCGGGGCGGGCTGCGGCTGTGGCTGCGCGCCCCGCGGCGGTGGCATGTGCGGCGGCACCGCAGGCCGGCGTCCGCCGGGATTGGGGCGCACGATGGTCTTCTCGGTGTCCGAGGGTTCTGCGAAAGGGTCGTCGCGGGTCATGGCATCGCTCCTCAAGGGGGCCGCGTCAGCGGATCGCCCACAGCTCCATTTCAAGGTCGGGGAAGTCGCCGGAGACATGCACGGCGAGGCCGCCGGAGCGCGCCATCTGCTTCCAGTGGGCGCTGTCGCGGTCGAGTTCGAAATAGACCACGCCGGCGTGGTAGGGCACTTGGCGCGGGGCCACCGGCAGGGGCCGCAGCCCGATCCCCGGCAGGGCCGAGTTGACCAGCTGCCGGATCTCTTCGACCGGGCCCATCTTGGCCTGGGTCGGGAAATGACGGCGCACGCTCTCGGGTGGCACCGCGGCCTTGGCTGCGAGCACGAAATTGGCCGAGCCGAGCAGCCGCTTGTCCGAGATCATCGCCACCGAGACGCCGTACTTGCGTGGCTCGATGGGGATCGCCACGGCGTTCTGTTCGAGCACCGCGCTGAGATACTGGCGCAGGGCGCGGAACACCGGCTGGAACACGTTGGTCAGGTCGTCATGGGCGTAGGCCGGAAACTCCGGCGCGCGCTTTTCCGGCGTCATCAGTGTCGCCAGCTCTCCGGCAAGCGCGGTGAGGCTCTGGAAGATCGCCTGCGGGTGGGCGTTGCGCAGGGTCATCAGGTGGCGGATCTGCGGCAGGGTGCGGTTCACGCACATCAGCAGCAGGAAATCCGAGATCTCGGCCACGCCCTTGGCCGCGCCGGTCTGGTTCAGACGCCCCGCCAGCGCCTCGGCGCGGTGGCTCAGAAGGCCCTCGAGCTCGCGCAGGAAATCGTGCAGCGGGCCGGCGGAGCGGGCATCCAGCGCCGAGGGGATGAAGGCCCGGTCGAGCACCACCTCGCGGTCGGGGCGCACCTCGATGATGCGCGCCACCGGGATCACCAGCTGGTCCGACAGGTCGTCGAGATCGAGCGCCAGCGTCATGCGCAGCTTGCCCACCGCCATCTGCACCGCGCGGGCATCGCGGCCCATGCTGTCGGTGACCTCGATCTCCTCGGGGCGATAGCGCGCCGCCGATTGCGCCGCGCCGCTCAGGTCGACCTCCGTGGCGCCATGCCGGCGCGCCGGGATCGCGAGGTAGACCACCGTGTTCTTGGCGCTCTCCGGCACGTCGAGCGCTGGCGGCTGGGCGTCGGCCTCGGGCACCCGGAAGGCGGCGCCGTCTGGGGTGAGGCCAGAGCAGGATTTCACCGCCAGCTTGCCGAGCTTGAGCAGCTCCTGGTCGAGCGACAGCTCGGTCACGCCCCAGCCATAGGGGGTGAGCGCTCCTGCCACCCCGGAGACCAGCGCTTCGACATAGCGGTCGTGCTGCTGGAAGTGATGGGGCTGGAGGAACATCCCCTCCTGCCAGACGACCTTGTTATCCCAGGACACGGTGGCGATCCTTCCTTGTGCTTCGAGGGTCGCGATCAGCGGATCGAGACGGTGTTGGCGCCGACGGTGATGGTGACGGCGTTGGGGCTGTCGGGGATCAGTGCGCGGCTCGCGAGGAAGCGGCTGCCGTCGATGTCGCGGAACGCCGCGACCACGCCGATGGCGCCGGGTGCCTGCGCGAAGCTGCGGCTGTCGCCGACGCTGCGGTCCGGCACGAGCTGGAAGTCGTCGACCGCGACGAGATCGGAACCCAGCGTTGCCTCGGGCTCGTTGAACAGCGCGAAGAAGTCGCCCGAGCGGAAGCTGGCGTCGGAGGCGAGGTAATAGACCTTCACCTGCGTCGGCAGGCCGCCATTCATGTCTGCGGCCCCGGTGATGTTGAGCTCAACGCCGGTGCTGGCGGGCTCGGGGGTGGTGACGCAGGCCGAGAGCGCGAGGCAGAGCGCGGCGAAGAGGGAGAAGAGCTTGAACATGGTCTGTCCTTTCAGAGTTTGCGGAGTTGATCCTGGTAGGCGCGGGCGAATTCGCGGCCGAAGGTCGACTGGAAGTCGTCCTCGGTCTCGCGGGCGATCTGGGCGTACATCTTCTCGTAGGCCTCCCAGTAGCGGGCCTTCCTGCCGCCCAGCAGGCCGCCGAGCGAGCTGCCCTGCTCGATCCGCGAGGCAAGCTGGTCGGGGCCGAGCCGGGCCAGCAGCGCCTTCAGCGCCGCCTCCATGCCCGCCATCATCGCGACCTCGTGGGCGCGGATGTCGCCCAACGCCTCCTGCGTGGCCGCCTCGGCGTCGAGATAGCCGCGCACGGTGGGGCGGATCATCGCCTCGACCGCCTGCTCGGGCGAGATCGAGAACTTCAGGGGGTTGTTGCCGCCGTTGTTGATCATCGTGCGGTCCATCCGCATCTCGCTCTTGATCGCGGCACGGGTCATCAGGATCTCGCGCATGCCGCTGGTCATGGCGGCGAAGACGCGGCCCAGACGGGCCATGGTCTCGGTCATCTCGGCCTCGGGGATGGCGAGATGCGCGGCGCCGGCACCGTTGAGGAAGGCGCGCAGCGCTGCGTCCGGAGTGCCGGTTGCCGGGCTCGGCTGGACGGGCGCCGAAGCGGCCTGATCGGGAGACGGCATCGGGGCCGGCTGCGGCGCGGGTGCGGGCTCGGGCTCCTGCAGGGGGGCTGCGGGCGGTTCGGGGGCGAAGAGGTCGTCCCAGTCGTCGGGGATCTGGCCGGAGAGAACCTCGGGCGCGGTGTAGTGATCCTGCGCCGCGGGGCTGTGATCGGGTGCGCTGGCGCCCGGAGCGGGCCATGCCTCGGGCGGTGTGTCGCCCGTGGGCATCGGCTCGGCGGCGAAGGGATCCTCGGGGATCGCCGGGCGCTGGGCGTCCGGCTCGGCCGGCGCGCCGAGCAGCGCGTCGAGGAAATCGTCATCCGAGCCGCCGAGCGGATCGTGCGAGACGTCCTCGGCCTGACCGGGCTGGGGCGGCATCAGCAGGCTGTCCTCTGCGGGCGGCAGCGGGGCCTCGGGCGCGCTGGCAGCGCCTGCGAGCTCCACCACCAGCTCGAAGCCGCCGATCTGGATCACGTCGCCATGGCTCAGCGGCGCCGGGATCTCGCCGATGCGCTCGCCGCCGTAGTTGAGGAAGGTGCCGTTGGTGCTCAGGTCGCGCAGCACGTAGTCGCCGCCACGCTCTTCGAGGACGCAATGGCGCTTCGACAGAGTCCGGTCGGGATCGGGCAGGGAGAGGTCGTTCTCCTCGCCGCGCCCGATTGTGAGTGCGCCTTCGCGCATCTCGACGCGGTCGCGCCCGTCGGGCAGCGGGCCGGAGCTTGTCAGTCGCAGCATCAGGCTCATCGCTTATCCTCCCACCAGAACCGTCGGGCAGCCCATCACCACCGCGCCGCCATGGGCGCAGGTGTCCGACAGCCGCGCCTGAGGCTTCTTGCCGGTGAGCACCTTGGTCGAGCCCTTGGCGATCATGTCCGGCGGGCCGATGCAGACCGCCATCGCGGTCGCCGTTGCAGCGGGCAGCTTGCCGATCAGCACCGTCGGGCAGGGCACCACGATGGGCCCGCCCACATGCGGGATGATGCCGGTGACCATCGGGCAGACATGGGTGTCGGTGACGCGGGCGGCGGGCAGGGTCATGGCGTGATCTCCTCGGTCGCGGCGGGTGTACCGTTGCCGCCGCGGGCGATGTCGAGCGCCCGGGCGAGCAGCTCGGGCCCGCGGGTCTCGACCTTGTCCTCGTCGTGAAACAGCGCCGTCAGCAGCATCCCGAAGGCGGCCCCGCCCACCGCGCCCGGCGGGGCGGCGTAATCCTCGAGCTCGCCTGGGCCGAGCGTGCCGTCGGCCATCGAGGCGGCCATGGCGCAGAGCGCGGTGTCGTCCTCGTTTCCGGCCGCATCGAGCGCGGCGCGGGCAGCCGCGCGGGTCTCGGGGCCGGGCTTGAACACCCAGGCCTCGGCGGCACGCAGCGGTGCGGGCATCAGAGCCCCCTCGGCCACCGTCTCGCGCGCCGCGAGGCAGGCGAGCCAGGTGGCTTCGCGCGCGGGCAGGGCGTGGGCCAGCACCTGCAACATGTCGATCAGCGCGCCTTCGGTCTCGAGCGCGGCGAGCGTTTCGGGCACCGAGGCGGAGGCCGGAAGGTCGAGCGGCGTCTGCAGCACCGCGTTGCCGGCGGCGAGGATGCGGGCGGCAGGCGCGTCGGGCAGCTTGCGCAGACCGGTGAAGCGGTCGGTATGGGCGGGGGCTGTCATGTCAGTTGATCATCGTGAGGGCGCCCTTGGCGAGGAGCAGCCCGGAGGATTTCAGTTGCGTCATGCCGCCGCCCTCGAGCTTCAGCATCCCGGCGCCCTTCAGCGCCGCCTGTCCCTTGGCCTCCATCTTGAGCTGGCCGCCGGCGGTGAACTTGCCGGTCGCGCTGGCCTTCACCTCGACCTGAGCCGAGGAGACGGTGACCTTGGAGGGCGTCATCTCGATCTTCGAGCCGCCGCATTTCAGCACGATCTTCGACTTGGCCGAGATCTCGAGCGCGGCGCCCACGTCGATCTCGTAGCCCTGCCCGATGGCGTCTTTCTTGCCGCCGGTCACGTCGAGCGACTGGTCGCCATCGACCTTGAGGCTGTCATCGGCGCCCACCTTGGTGGCGCGTGCCTTGGCGATCTCGACGGTTTCCTTGCCCTTGGCGACGGTGAAGGCGTGGTCGCCCTCGCGGATGGTCTCGGTCTTGTCGCCGTGGATGGTCTGGGTGAAGGTGCCGCCCGTCTTGTGCTCGAGCCCGACGGTGATCTCGGCGTTGTTCTTGACGATCTGCTTGAAGTCGCGCTCGGACTGGAGGCGAACGAACTCGGCGTCCTTCTTGTCCTCGAAGATCAGCTCGCTGAAGCCGCCGCCGCCCTTGGAGCTGTTGGTCTTCAGCCCGGTCTGGGTCTGGTTGCCGGGCAGGGCATAGGGCGGATCGGTGTCGCCATTGTAGACCATGCCGGTGATCAGCGGACGGTCGAGATCGCCCTCCTCGAACTGCACCACGACTTCCTGGCCGATGCGCGGCACCGCGACCATGCCCCAGCCCTTGCCGCTCCACGGCACCGAGGTGCGGATCCAGCACGAGGCGCTGTCGTCGCGGCGGCCTTCGCGGTCCCAGTGAAACTGCACCTTCACGCGACCATGGCGGTCGGTCCAGATCTCCTCGCCCTTCTTGCCCACGACCACGGCGGTCTGCACGCCGGGATGCTCGGGGCGCGGCGTCAGCTGCGGCGCGCGGTAGGGCACCGAGACCGGCTGCACCTCGAACAGGCAGCGATAGGTGTCGGGGCTGGTCGTTCGGTCGAAATCAAGCAGCGGGCCGAGGATGGCCTCGACCATCTCGCGATCCTCGATATCGGCGTCGATCTGCATCTGGTGACGGGCCGAGATCACCAGGTACTCGGCGTTCTCGGACTTGCGCGGATGCTCCTTGAGCTTGAACTTCGCCCCGGCGCTCATCTGGCGCACGTTGCACGCGCCGGTCGAGCGCTGGGCCTGTGCAGCAAGCCCCTCGATGCGGACGCGGGCGTGATGCTCGCCGGTGCGGGTGTCGCCGTGGCGGCCGGGATAGTCGTAGACCTCGTAGGACTTGAAAGCGTGCTTGCCATGCGGCAGCGCCTTGACGGTCCTGAGGTCCGACTTGGGCTTTTCGAAATCGTAGTCCTGCAGCGTGACGCGGCCGGTCTGGATGCTTTCTCCGCCGCGCCAGTCGAAGACGTGGTCGTCGCGGCGCCGGTAATCGGGGGCGCGGAAGTAGAAATCGATCTCGGCGTGATCCTCGATGGCGCGGTGGGCGCTGGCCTCGTCGGCAAGGATCAGGACCTCCTTCGATTTCTCGTGATCGTGGTAGAAATAGATCCCTTCCTCCTCCATCAGCCGGCACAGGAAGGCGTAGTCGCTTTCGCGGTACTGCACGCAGTAGCCGCGCTTAGGATAGGCGTGCTTGGTGCGGTCGCGGAAATCCGAGAAGCCGTGCTGCGAGAACACCTCCTTGATCACGTCGATCACGGATTTGTCCTGGAAGATCCGGCAATTGGCGCTGCGGGTCAGGAACCACAGCCAGGGCCGCACGGTGGCGCGGAAATAGCCGCGCCCGGCATGGGAGCCAAGGTATTCGGCGGCGGTGCAGCGGCCCTGGAAATAGCGGGTCTTGTCCTTCGGGGCGTCGATCTCGAGCGGCAGGCGCTCGCCCACCAGCTTCTGCAGGTCGAGGTCGATGTCGGGCGACATGAACTCGATGGTGGTCTCTGTCAGGCGGCTCAGCCCCTCGTCGACCTGGGCGCGCATCAGGAAGCCCTTGAGCTTGCCCGGGAGCTTGAGACGGACCTGCCGGCCCTCGAGAACGGTGTCCTGTGCCATGCCGCTCAGCCCTCGTCCGGCAGCGGCGTCACGACGATCTGGCCGTCGCGCTCAAGCCGCGCCACGATGGCGGGGTGGATGGCCCAGAGCGCGCCGGTCTCGATGCCCTCGGGCAGAAGCGCGCCGAGCGCCTCCATCGAGGCCAGCGGGATGCAGCGCACCGGGGTCGGGTAGCCGTCGGTGGTGGTGAGCATGGCGTCGAGATACGCCTCGCCCTCGAGCAGCCAGCAGGCGTCGCCGATCCGGGCGAGCACGATGCCGTCGCCGTCGCCGCCGCCCTGTCCGTCGTCGGGTTGGTAATCGCGCATCACATGTCCTCCAGCATCGCGGCGAGAGCGGGGTCCATCTCGGTGTCGTCGCCGTCGTCATCCGCGCCATCGGTGTCGTCGCCGAAGGCCGCGAGCATGTCGTCGAGATCGCTGTCGTCGAAGGCGGGGAGCTCGTCCGCGCCGAACTCTGCACTGGCCTCCATGTCGGGCATCTCGGCGTCGAAGTCGCCCGTGTCGGAGCTGTCGTCGCTGCCGAAGTCGGCCATGTCGGGGATGTCGAAATCGGGAAGCCCACTGTCGCTGTCGAAATCGACCGGCCCCGCGTCCGCGCCGAAGTCGGGGAAATCCGCATCCCCGCCCATGTCTGGCAGACCCTCGTCGCTGCCGAAGGCGGCCATGTCGTCGTCGCCCGCGCTCTCGTCCGAGGCGTCTGCGCTGGTCTTGGCAGGGGTCGCCTCGGCCGGCGCGGCCCCGAAGTCGACGCTGGTCTCGTGGCCGCCGCTGCCCTTGCCCGGCGTCAGCGCCCAGGGCCCGGCGAGCATGTCGCCGCCAAGCGCCTGGAACGAGCCCTGTCGGACCTCGTTTCGGCCCTTGATCGACAAGAGCGGCATGAAACCACGGGTCACGACCTCGGCCATGGTCCGGGTGGTGAGCAGGCGCTCGGTGCAGGGCAGCGCGACCTGATCGCCATGGGAGTCGGTCATCACGTGCACCGGCATGTCGCCCAGCGACATGATCTCGCCAAGGCGCATGTCCTTGCCGGATTTTGTCACGCTGGCCGCCATCAGTACCGCAGAGAGCACCGCCGGGTTGGCCCAGAGCATGCCGTGCAACCCCTCGCGCAGGCTGAACTCCTCGAAGTCGAACGGATCGACCGGATCGGTGCGGCGGCCATAGGGGTGGCGCAGCAGGAAGCGCGGCGCGGCGATGCCGAGATGGCGCGCCTCGGGCAGGGCGCGCAGGGCGTCCCAGCTCTCGGCCACCAGCGGATGGCGGTCCTGCTTCGGCGTGTCGAGAAAGCGCGGCGAGATCGCGGTCACGAAGGGTGCGTTCATCCACGCGGAGATCTTGGCCATCCGGGCGAGCAGCGCGGCGTGGGGCGGGGTTTCCTCGAGCGTGTAGAGCCCGAACACCGCCGAGATCGGCCCGTGCTGGGCGTCGAGCCGGGGCGCCTCGGCGAGCATCCGGAACAGGCCGCTCTCGGCCAGATCCTCCTGCGCCGAAAGGTCGGCGGCCCATTCCTCTGCCGAGACGTCGTAAAGTACGACCTCGAGCGTCGGACCCGTCTCGATGCGGCGGGCGAGGAAGTCGAGTGCGCGCCAGGTCGCCTCGACGGACTGGAAATCGGGATGATGCAGGATGGTGCGCATCGCGTCCGAGAGCGCTGCGTCGATGGCGGCGATCATGCTGTCCTGTGCCGGATCGGGGGCAGCCTGCACGTGCGGGCCGACGATGCGGGCGATGAGCTCGTCCGCGGCGTCGGTGTCATGTCGGATCGCCTGCATGTCGCCGATCAGCGTCTGGAAGTCGCTCAGGCGGCGGTCGGCTGGCACGGCGCTGCCCTTGGCGCGGGCGCGGTTGGCGGGCATCGGGCGGCCATGCTCCTCGGCCCAGTCCCGAAGCTCGGCCATGGCGCGGCTGTCGCCGCGGGCGACGCGTTGGCGCAGCGTGTCCAGTTCCTCGAACAGCTCGACACTGTCGTAGAGCTCATCGGGATGCAGGTCGTCGATTTCGCGCAGGGGCACCTCGACGGCGCCGCCGTCGCGCCCGATGGGCAGGGTGAGGGTGGTGGCGAAGCCGGCGATCACGTCGTCGAGTCGATCTACATCGAAGCGGATTGCCCGGCGGGATGCGAGGTCATCGCCGATCGCCAGCTCGCCGCGGCTGGCGCGGGCGGAGAAGTCGCCGAGGATGGCGATGCGGAAGCGCTCGCGGTGCTGATCGAGATCCTCGGGCCGCTCGGCGCTCAGGGTGCCGAAGGGCAGCGCCGCATCCTGCGCGCTCTCCGTCTCGACCTGTGCCTGAGATGCAAGGTCCGGCTCGAAGACTGTCTGATCGCTGTTGGGCATATGGGCGCTCCCTCGGTCTTTTTGCGGCTGGTCGGGCGGGCTGCCGCGACCGTTGTCACCCCGTTAGTGCCGGGGGAGCGCCGAAGGGTTCGCGCGTTGGAAGAAAAAACACCCCAAAGGCCCGTCGCCGGACATGACGGGACCGCCCCGCGCGTTCCGCAGGGCGGTCTGACAGGCGTTTTGGGGGTGTCAGCCGAAGGCGTAGGTAAACTGGCTCCCCTCCACGTCGACCGAGACGTGGCCGACCTTGCCGCCCTCCATCATCCGGGTGAGGAACTCGGTCGAGATCTCGGGCAGCATGGTGTTGGTGACGATGGCGTCGATCATCCGCCCGCCACTCTCGAGCTCCTGACAGCGCGAGACGATGGTCTCGACAACTGCATCGGAATAGCTGAACGGCACGGAATATGTGGCGGCGACCCGTTTCTCGATGCGGCCAAGCTGCAACCGGGTGATCGCGCCGATCATGTCCGGGCTGAGCGGGTAGTAGGGGATCGTCACCATCCGACCCAGAAGCGCCGCCGGGAACACCCTGAGCAGCGGCTCGCGCAGCGCCTTGGCGATGCCCTCGGGTGCCGGCATGAGCTCGGGATCGGCGCAGAGGTCCATGATCACCTCGGAGCCGACATTTGAGGTCAGCAGGATCAGCGTGTTGCGGAAATCGATCATCCGCCCCTCGCCATCCTCCATCATCCCCTTGTCGAAGACCTGAAAGAACATCTCGTGCACGTCCGGATGCGCCTTCTCGACCTCGTCGAGCAGCACCACCGAGTAGGGCCGGCGCCGCACCGCTTCGGTCAGCACGCCGCCCTCGCCGTAGCCGACATAGCCCGGAGGCGCGCCCTTGAGGCTCGAGACGGTGTGGGCCTCCTGATACTCGCTCATGTTGATGGTGATGACGTTCTGCTCGCCGCCATAGAGGGTCTCGGCCAGCGCCAGCGCGGTCTCGGTCTTGCCGACACCCGACGTGCCGGCGAGCAGGAACACCCCCACCGGCTTCGACGGGTTGTCGAGCCCGGCACGCGAGGCCTTCACGCGCTTGGCGATCATCTCCATGGCGTGATCCTGCCCGATCACCCGGCTGGAGAGGTGCGTGGCGAGGTTGAGCACGGTGCGGATCTCGTCCTTGACCATGCGGCCTACCGGGATGCCGGTCCAGTCGGCCACCACCGAGCCCACCGCCTGTGCATCGACGATCGGCAGCATCAGCGGCGCCTCGCCCTGCAGCGCGACCAGTTCGGCCTGCCTGGCGTGCAGCTCGGAGAGCACCGCGTCGCGCTCTGCGCCGGCGAGCGGCGCATCGGCTTCGGCCTCGGCGGGGGCGTCGACCGGTTGGGCACCCTCGCGCAGCCGGGCGCGCAGCTCGAGGATCGCGGCCACCAGCGCCTTTTCTTCCGCCCAGCGTTCCGTGAGCTCATCCAAACGAGCGGTCTCATCGGCGAGGGCGGCACGGGCACGCATTTCGCGCTCGGCGACATGGGCCCCGGCGCTGGCATCGCGGGCGATGATCGCCAGCTCTGTCTCGAGCGCGTCGATGCGGCGCCGGGCGTCGTCCACCGGGGCCGGCACGGCGTGCAGGCTGATCGCCACGCGGGCGCAGGCAGTGTCGAGCACGCTGACCGACTTGTCGGGCAGCTGGCGTGCGGGAATGTAGCGCGCCGAGAGGCTTACCGCCGCCTCGAGCGCTTCGTCGAGGATCTGCACGCCGTGGTGCCGTTCCAGCGTCGAGGCAACACCGCGCATCATCAACACGGCCCTGGCCGCGTCGGGCTCGGCCACCTGCACCACCTGGAAGCGGCGGGTGAGGGCCGGGTCGGTCTCGATATGCTTCTTGTATTCCGCCCACGTCGTCGCGCCGATGGTGCGCAGCGTGCCGCGCGCCAGCGCCGGTTTGAGCAGGTTGGCGGCATCGCCGGTGCCCGCGGCCCCTCCGGCGCCGACCAGCGTGTGGGTCTCGTCGACGAACATCACGATGGGCACGGGGCTGGCCTGCACCTCATCGATCACCCCGCGCAGGCGATTTTCGAACTCGCCCTTCATCGAGGCTCCGGCCTGCAGCAGGCCGACGTCGAGCGACAGCAGCCGCGCCTCGCGCAGCGCCGGGGGCACGTCGCCACGGGCGATGCGCAGGGCGAAGCCCTCGACCACGGCGGTCTTGCCGACGCCCGCCTCGCCGGTGAGGATCGGGTTGTTCTGACGGCGACGCATGAGCACGTCGACGATCTGGCGGATCTCCTCGTCGCGGCCCACGATCGGGTCGATCTCGCCGCTGCGGGCCTTCTCGGTCAGGTCGGTACAGAACTGTGCCAGAGCCTCGCCGCCACCCAGCTGTGCGGGCGCGCCCTCTTCGGAGCGCTCCGGCGCGGGCGCTGTCGTCGCCTCTTCGGGAGAGCCTGCAAGCAGCTCGTTGAACCGTTCGGAAAGCGCCTCGGCACCGATCTTGCGGAACTCGGGCGAGATCGACTGCAACACGTTGCGCAGGCGCGGCGTCTTGACGATGCCCAGAACGAGGTGGCCGGTGCGCACCTGAGCCGCGTTGAACATCAGCGAGGCATAGACCCAGGCGCGCTCCACCGTCTCCTCGAGATGCGGCGACAGGTCCGACACGGCGGTCGCGCCGCGCGGCAGCGCGTCGAGCGCGCGCACCAGATCGGCGGCGACGCGGCCGGGGTCAAGGTCGAACCCGGCGATCAGGCGGTGCAGGTCGCTGTCCTGCCCCTGCAGGATCTGGTGCAGCCAATGCGCCAGTTCGAGATAAGGATTGCCCCGCATCTTGCAGAACACGGTGGCGCTTTCGATGCCCTGATAGGCCAGCTTGTTGAGCTTGCCGAACAGGGCCACGCGGCTGATCTCGGTCATGGGGCGGTCCTTCTTGATATCTTGCGACGTGTCGCGGCGCGGCTCAGGGCAGCGTCTGTTGCGGTGCGGTGAGAGAGAGGTCGTCGGCATCGGTGGCGGGGCGCTGGCCGATCCAGCTGGTCAGGCCGAGCCGGGCGCTGCCGCCAAGCTGCGAGGGCGGCACCTCGGGCGCACGCAGCACCAGCTTGGCCTCCCAGTCGAGCGTGTCGCCGGCATAGGTGCGGATCAGGGCCGCGAGCCGCTTGAGGCTCTGACCGCCGGGCAGCAGGCGGCGGTACTCTTCGAGCGTGAGCGGTCCGATGCGGATGCGGAACCGGGCCTCGCGCGACCAGACCTTCTCGCCGAGGCTGGCGCTCTGGCCCAGAACAGCGCCACCGAGCGTGCCGCGATCCTGCGGCTCGAGATGCAGCCACGCGCCCACGAAGCTCTCGATCTCGACCTCGGCGCCAAGGAACCGGCGCAGGATCGCGGTCAGCCCGGCCTCGCTGCGCGGCGCGGCCCCGAGCAGTCCGGCAAAATGGCGGCGGGCGCTGTCGGGCATGGCATCGCGGCAGTCGAAGGCGTCCCCCGCGACCCCGGCCAGCGCGTCGAGCTTCTCGCCGAAGGGATCGTCATCAGGGCGGTCGAAGCAGGGCGCGGGCTCGGCGCTGGCCCAGGCGCGGTAGAACAGCGACAGCATGCGGTGGTGCAGCATGTCGGCAAAGCCCACCAGCGCGCCGTCGCCATTGTTGCGCTGCCGGTCGCGGGCGTATTCCGTCAGGTGCAGCGGCAGCGCCCCGTGCGGGCCGAAAAGGCCAAAGGCCTGCTGGGTGAGCCGGTCGCGCCCGGTGCGCGGATCGGGGCCGAAGCCGCTGACCGTCGAACGCGGGAAGGCCAGCTCCGGCGCCTGTCCGAGGCGCACCGGATCCTGCGCCGGCCTGCGCGAGCGGCCGAGTCTCGGGCGGTCGGGATGCGCCGCCTCGATGACGCGCAGCGCCTGGAACAGGTGATGGGCCTGGGGCTGCTGCCTGAGCGCGTCGAGACGGCTCAGATCAGCATCCGGCGGCCGCTTCTCGGCATCCATCGCGCGATCTCTCCTCGTTGCTGTGAGTGAATGACGGTCTCGGTGAAGCTGTTGAGCGAGACGTACTTGGCGAAGAACGCCTCGAGCACCGCGCCCAGAAGGTAGCAGCCGGTGCCCTCGAAGAAGCTCTCGTCAAAGCCCACCCGCAACTCGAGCCCGCGCACCGCGGTCGACAGCACGCCATCGGCCATGCGCCGCACGATGGGTCGCGAGGCGACCGAGACCAGCCCCTCCATCTGAGCCGCCATCGACGGATCGCCGAGCGGCGCGTAAAGCCCCACGAGCTCGCGCAGGGCGGCGGCGCCCGTGCCGCGATCGGCATCGGCGATGGACAGGTAGTTGAGGCTCAGGTGGCTGATCAGCTGCCACGCGCGCTGCCCCTCGGCGAGGCTCTGGCGCGGACGGGTCGGCGGCACGATGGCGCGGATCTCGGTCACTGGGCCGCCGTCGGGCAGGAAGAAATCGGTGCTGCCCGCGCCGATCGGCGTCAGAAGCGGCAGGTCGCGGTTGGTACACAGAGCGGTGACCGCCAGCTGCTCGATGCGTCCCGGGTAGGGGGCTTGCGACCGGTCGGCGAGCGAGAGGTAGAGATCGCTGCCGAGATACGAGGTGCGCTGGCCCTTCAGCCGCTGCTTCTCGGAGCGCTGCCGCATGCGGCGGCGGATGCTGTAATAGGCGTTCTGCTGGTCGCCGAAGGGGGTGAAATCCTCGGCGCTGTAGAACGGCCGGAAGGGCACGTCGTCGGCATCGTCGCCGGCGATGCCGGTGACGCTGTCGAGGCGATAGATCTCGTAATCGAGCGGCGCGGTGCGGTCAGGAATGACGTGGTGGTCGATCTCGCGGCCCGAGACCGGCACCCGGTCGCAGCGCTTGGGAAACAGGTTGATCGCCGGCACCGCATGGAGATCGAAACTCGCCGGCGTGATCGATTTCAGCGCCGGGTTGCCCTCGGCGAGCAGGATGTAGAGATCGAGATCGTTGCCCTCGGCGCGGTGCACCGCCGGGCGCAGGCCGCAGAGGTCGATAAAGAAGAAGCGCTGCGGCATGGCGAAATATTCCTGGAGCAGCCGGTAGCCCTCGAAGGATTGCCCCGGCACCGGCAGCAGCGCCTCTTCGGGATCGAAACCGCGGGGAATGATGTCGCGCCCGAGCGGCACCGACCAGTCGGCACGACGGTCGGTGGAACGCCCGGCCAGCGCCACGCCCTGACCGAGGATCGCCTCGTAGAGCCGCCACGGTTCGGCCCCGGTGCCCGAGAGGAACAGCGTGAGCCGGTCGAGCGGCAGCGCCGAGATCGGCGCCCCACCGCTGCGGGCCAGCCGCAGGCGCAACGCCGCCTTGGCCTGATTGCCGGTGCCCAGACCCGCCGCGACCAGCTCGGAGCGGCCGTCAACATACTTGGCCTGGGTGATCTCCAGCGGCCAGAGGGTCGTGTCCTGCGCGGTGGTGAAGCGGCAGGCAGTCTGCTCGCCCTCGAGCACCTGTCCGCGCATCAGCGTGCCACGCGGCAGGGTGAAGCCCTCGGCAAGCCCGCCCTGCGCGGTGTCGGGTTGCAGCCGTGCCACCATCATCGACGGCGTCGGCGCGAGGAAATGCGGGTAGACGATCTCGAGCAGGTTCTGGGTGAAGGCCGGGTACTGCTGCTCGAGCTCGAGCTGCACCCGCGCGGCCATGAAGGCGCTGCCCTCGAGCAGCCGCTCGACATAAGGATCCATGACCTCGAGCTGGTCCATGCCAAGCCGCGAGGCGATCTTGGGATAGGCCTCGGCGAACTCGGCACCCATCTCGCGGAGATAGCCGAGTTCGGCCTCGTAATGGCGCAGAAGGCGGGAATCCATGTGCGTTACCCCTGCCGGCTGACGAAGACTTCACCGGTCGACATGTCGAGCGCGGTGCGCAGGTAGAGATCGACCGGCAGCGGCTCGGCCCAGAGCTCTCCGCGGATGTCGAACGAGACGATTGCGCCGGAATTCGCGCGTTCCTGCCGGACGACGATCTCGAGGCTCTGGGGCAGGATGCGCGGCTCGAAGCGCTCGATGGCGCCGCGGATCGCCTGGCGCAGCGCCTCGGCACGGCGGTGGGTCTCGCTGCGGCCCGAGACGGCGGGCAGGCCGTAGTTCAGCACCGATCCGGCGACATGCGGGAACGCCTCGAGATCGTGCTCGGCCTCGAGATTGGCGCAGTTCAGCAGCCAGGCAAGATCGCGCTGGATGATCTGGCGCAGGCGGCTGACGTCGATCATCCGCGTCGAGGCGGTGTCGGTAGCGCGGTCCGGCGCCTCGTCGGTGAGCCGGTCGAGCAGCGAGGGCTGCAGGCGTTCGGCCAGCATGCGGTCAGCCATGGCGGGCCTCGTCGCTCTGCGAGACCTCAAGGGTGGCCGGGGCCGGACCGATGGTCAGCTCGCGCAAATCCATGAGGGCACACTCGCCGGTGTCGGTGGCCAGAAGGCGCTGGCCGAGGCCACCGAGCACGCGGTCGCCCTCCATCTGCCAGCCGGTGGCGGCGGAGAGCCTGTGGCGCGGGTCGGGGCTGGTGGCCGAGCCGGGGTAGCGGGTGGGGATCAGGGCGAGATCGCTGCCGCCGTTGCCCCACTGCACGGTGGCGGGCATCCAGACCCGGTCGCGCAGGTCGGCGGGCGGCTCGAGGATGATGCGGTGGATGGCCGAGAACGGGGCCCAGTAGTAGCGCCCGTTGACGATCAGCTCGCAGATCGGGCCAAGCCGCGGATCGGCATCGGCGATCCAGCCGAAGGGCGCACCGTCGAGCGTGCCGGGCAGGGCGGGGGCGGCCTCGAAGGCGCGGCCGCGCAGCTCCTCGGCGGCGGCGTATTCCTTGTGGGCGTGCAGCTTCAGCGCCTCGATCAGCGCGGCGATCCAGTCGTCGGGCTCGCCCAGCACCATCGGCGCGCGCTGGCCGGCGAAGACCTCTTCGCGCTGGCGCTCGCAGATGATCGCGGCGCGGTACATCTGCGCCATTGTGCCGGCCTTGGGATCGAGCGTGGCGGCGGTGCGCAGTTGCTGGATGGCGCGGGGCCAGTCACCCTGCACGCAGAGCAGCTGGAAGAGGAACACGCGCAGGCGTGCCTCCTGCGGGGCGTCGCGGACCGCCTCGCTGAGCGCCGCCAGCGCGGCATCGGGGTCGCCGTCTCTGAGAAGCGTTTCGGCACGCATGAAAGAACCTTTCGGGCAGGAGGGGGCAGTGGGGAGATGGGAGCGTCCGGGCGCAGCACCGCGCCCGGACGGTGGAGGGCTCAGACGATATAGTCGGCCTTGTTCTTGACCTGGCTGAACTTGGTCTCGCCCTGGTCGCCGGAGGCCTTGGAGAGCTTGCCGGTCTTGTCCTGCTTGTAATACTCGACCTTGATTGCGCCGTAGTTGAAGATGACGGTCTCGTTGCAGTTGTCGTCGCCGTCCGAGCCTTCCCAGGTCATGTCCTTGACCATGACGAGCTTGAAGTGGAACTTCATGAAGGTGGAACCCGAGGCGCTGGCGCTGCCGCCGGAGCGGCGCAGCTCGATGATGGCCTCGTCGAAATGGGTGCCGTTGCACAGCGTGCTGAACAGGCCGCAGGAGGCGGTGTCGGTCGATTTCGCGACTTCGAAATCCTTGAACCAGGCCTTGCCCGCGCCGCCGCCGCCGGTGGCGGAGCCGATGTTGATGTTGTTCTCGGCACCGAAGTTGAACGAGACGATCTCGAAGGCCTTCTTTGCGGCCATCGCCTCGTCGTGGGTTTCGCCCTGCACCCGGGACTGGCCGGGGAAGTACATGTAAGCGTCGAACGCCATTGGAGTGTCCTTTCGTCAGAATGGTAGGGTCTTGGTGGGGGGAGAGCGGCCCGGGAACATGCCCCGGGCCCGGGGGGATCAGTGAAGCGCGATCGGTGATGCCGGATCAGTGAGCGGCGAGCGGGTCATTCGCCCTTCTGAGAGGGCAGCTTTGACACCAGCCGGAGCGAGACCGAGAGCCCTTCGAGCTGGTAATGCGGCCGCAGGAAGAAGCGCGACGCGTAGTAGCCGGGATTGCCCTCGACCTCGTCGACCAGCACCTCGGCGGCGGCCAGCGGATGGCGCGCCTTGACGTCCTCGGGCGAGGTCTCGGCGTTATAGTCGACGTAGTTGTTGATCCAGTTCTGCAGCCATTCCTGCATCTCGTCGCGCTCGCGGAACGAGCCAACCTTGTCGCGCACGATGCATTTCAGGTAATGCGCAAAGCGGCAGGTCGCGAAGAGATAGGGCAGCCGTGCCGCGAGGTTGGCGTTGGCCGAGGCGTCGGGATCGTCGTATTCCGCCGGCTTCTGCAGCGACTGGGCGCCGATGAAGGCGGCCATGTCGGTGTTCTTGCGGTGCACCAGCGGCATCATGCCGTTCTTCGCCAGCTCCGCCTCGCGGCGGTCCGAGATGGCGATCTCGGTCGGGCATTTCATGTCCACGCCGCCATCGTCGGTGGGGAAGCTGTGGGTCGGCAGGTTGTCCACCGTGCCGCCGGATTCCACCCCGCGGATGCGCGTGCACCAGCCGTATTCCTTGAACGAGCGGGTGATGTTGCGCGCCATGCCGTAGGCGGCATTGACCCAGCAGTAATTCTCCGAGCCGGCGCCCTCGGTGTCTTCCTCGAAGGCGAAGGCCTCGACTGGCTCGGTCTTGTCGCCATAGGGCTGACGGCCGAGGAAGCGCGGCATGGCAAGGCCGAGATAGCGGCTGTCCTCGCTTTCGCGCAGCGAGCGCCAGGCGGCGTATTCCGGGGTCTGGAAGATCTTCGACAGGTCGCGCGGGTTGGCAAGCTCGGACCAGCTGTCCATCTGGAACAGCGACGGATCGGCGCCGGCGATGAACGGCGCGTGCGCCGATGCGGCGACCTTCGACATCTCGCCCAGAAGCTCGACATCCTTGGGGCTGTGGTCGAAGTGGTAATCGCCCACGAGGCAGCCATAGGGCTCGCCGCCGAACTGGCCGTATTCCTCTTCGTAGAGCTTCTTGAAGATCGGCGACTGGTCCCAGGCGGTGCCCTTGAACTTGCGCAGGGTCTTCGAGAGGTCCTTCTTCGAGACGTTGAGCACCCGGATCTTCAGCTGCTCGTCGGTCTCGGTGTTGTTGACGAGGTAGTGCAGCCCGCGCCACGCGCTTTCGAGCTGCTGGAAATCCTTGTGGTGCAGCACGAGGTTGACCTGTTCGGTGAGCTTGCGGTCGATCTCGGCGATGATGCCCTCGATCGAGCGCAGGGCGTCGTCCGAGACCAGCGTCTCGTTGACCAGCACCTGCTCGGCCAGCGTGCGGACCGCCTCTTCCACGGCACTGCGGGCCTGGTCGGATTTCGGGCGGAATTCCTTTTCCAGCAGGGCGGCGAACTCGCCATCGCCGAACAGGGTCTCGGAGGCGGTCTCTGCGGCGGCGTCGCGGGCCGCGTTGGTCTGCATCTCGGTCATGGCCTAGTCCTCGGTCTCGGAGGACGGTGCCGGGGTCGAGGCCAGGGCCTTGAGCAGGCCCGGATCCTGCAGGAGCTTGGTGACGAGCTCTTCTGCGCCGGTCTTGCCGTCCATGTAGGTGGTCAGGTTGGAAAGCTGGGTGCGCGCCTCGAGCAGCTTGCGCAGCGGCTCGACCTTGCGGGCGATGGCGTCGGGCGCGAAATCGTCGAGGCTCTCGAAGGTGATGTCGACGGCGAGATTGCCCTCGCCGGTCAGCGTGTTGGGCACGTTGAAGGCGGCGCGCGGCTTCATCGACGACATCCGGTCGTCGAAGTTGTCGACATCGATCTCGAGGAACTTGCGGTCGGCCACCGCCGGAAGCGGCTCTGCCGACTTGCCCGAGAGGTCCGACATCACGCCCATGACGAAGGGCAGCTGGACGGATTTCTCGGCGCCGTAGAGTTCGACGTCGTATTCGATCTGGACGCGTGGCGCGCGATTTCGGGCCACGAATTTCTGACTGCTGTCGGCCATGCTCTGGGCTCCCGTGTTGGTCTGCAAATAAGTGCCCGCGCCAACCGGAAAGGTTCACGCGGGCGGGGATTAATCTTCGTCTTCGTCCTCGAGCCCGCCGATCAGCGCGACGTTCTCCACACCGAGCGGGGCCATGTCCTTCATGATCGCGAGGAAATCCGCCGAGACGAGCCGGCGCGCGCGGGTCAGCAGCAGCGGCACGGGGCTCGAGGGTTCGGTGCGGGCGTAGTAGTCGATGATCCGGTCGATGGCGCGTTTCACGTCCTCGGGCGAGGCGATGGCGCCGGACGCGCTTGCCATTGGCGCGACCCGAGGCGCGGGGGCGGTCGGGGCGGTATCGCGCGCCTCGCCGATCTCCATCTCCGGGATCTCCTCGCCCGCGTCGTCCGCCGGCGCAGCCACATGCTCCGAGAAGCGCCGGACGATTTCGCGCAAGACACGCTCGAGGGGCTCCAGGTCCGGCCCGTCGCTGCCGATATGGCTGTCGAAGGCGGCAGAGATGGCGCGCACATGCCCGAGACTGGTCTCGGCGGCCTCGGCGCGGACGGCGAGCTCTCCGGCGTCGCTGTCCATGAAGGCCGCGGCGATGGTCTGCGGGGTCGGCATCTCGCCCTCGGCGGGTGCCGGCAGCTCGCCCTCGGCGATCTTCACGTCGCGCAGAGAGACCTGCCCGAAGGCGCGGCTCTCGGCCAGGGGCGCGGCGCGCAGGGCGGCCAGAACCGTGGCGCGGTCGGTGAGCCCAAGCACCGCGTTGACCCGCATCGTGGGGTCGTCGTCATCCTCGGCGTCGAGCTGGGGGTGCACGCTGTCCCAGTGGTCCTCGAGCCCGCTGCGGATGTAACCCAGCACCGTCTCGAAGCCTGTGAGCCCTTCGGTGCGCAGCGTGGCATTGGCAAGGATCACCGCCGCCCGCAGGTCGCGGCTGCGGCCCAGAAGCGCGGTGGCGGCGCGGGCGACCTCGGCAAAGTCCGGGTCTTCGGCGGGGATCACCGCATCGCCGATGACGCGTTCCTCGCCCGGCGCGTTGGCCAGTTCCAGCGCGGTGAACTCGGGGTCGTATTCGAGATCCGGGCCGCTCGGCGCGTCGGCGTCGAGGGCGGCGAGGCAGGGATCGAGATCAAGCATGGCGGGGCCTTTCGCAGGTCAGGGCAAGTCAGGTCAGGGCGGCGCGCAGGAAGAGCGCGCGCTCGTCGGGGTCGGAGATCGCCTCGGAGAGCGTCTGCGCCAGCGCCTCGAGGCTTGCGGCCTTGCGGGCGCTCTTGCGCACCAGCACCGGGGCGATGGGGCCGAGATGCGGCTTCAGCAGATCTGTGAGGCGGGTGAGCGCGGCGTCGGGAAGGCCCGGTGCGGTGCCGAGTCCCGTGGCGTCCTGCGAAAGCGCGCTTTCGATGGCACGTCGCAGGGTCATGCGTTCGGCCTCGTCCTCGAACTCGGCCAGAACGGCGGCAATGAGCTGTTCCGTGGTCGCGGCCTTGGCGGCGGCGCGGCGGGCGATCACCCGGCCCATCGGGCCGAGGCTGCCGGTGAGGTGCTGCTCGAGCCGCGCCAGCGTGCCGCCGCTCATCCGGGTGAGCATGGTCTCGGTCAGCGTGGCGTCGGGGGCGCGCGCGCTGGGCGCGGCCTCGATCAGGCCGGTGCGGTCGGCGGCGGGCAGGATCGCCGCCAGCGCCGCGCGCATGCCCTCGGCGCTGGCATAGCGCTTTTCCGGATCGACATGCATCGCGGTCATCACCACGTGGTCGACCTCGGCGGGCAGGCTCTCGACGAGCTCGCCGGGGCGCGGTGCCTGGCCGCTGCGAACTGCCGCGAACAGCGCCTCGACGCCGCCGCCCTTGTAGGGCTTGCGCCCGGTCAGCAGCTCGTAGAGCACGACGCCGCACGCATAGATATCTGCGCGGGCATCGACCTCGGCGCCGGTGAGCTGCTCGGGCGCCATGTAGGAGGGCGTGCCGACCATGCCGGCGCTGGTCGCCTCCATCGCGGTCAGCCGGGCGATGCCGAAATCGGTGAGCTTCACCGTGCCGTCATCGGTCAGCATGACGTTGGCGGGCTTGAGATCGCGGTGCACGATGCCGGCGGCGTGGATGCCCGAGAGACCGGCGAGGATCTGGGCAAAGATCGCGTGGATCTCCTCGAGCGGCAGGCGCGTACCCTCGGTCAGCCGGTCCTCGAGCGTGACCGAACGAACCCGCTCCATCACGAGGTAGGGCAGGCCGTCCTGCTGCAGGAAATCGAACACGGTGACGAGGTTGGCGTGCTGCACCCGGCCCGCGGCGCGGGCCTCGCGGCCGAAGCGATCGAGCCAGTCCTGGCTGCCCTCGCTGCCGATCAGGTGCTGGTGGATGGTCTTGATGGCGACGGGGCGGTCGATATCCGGATCCTGCCCGGCATAGACCACGCCCATGGCGCCCTCGCCCAGAACCCCGTCCATGCGGTACTTGCCGACCATGCGGCGCCCGCCGCCGGGTACGATGACGGTGGCATCAGACATCGATCATGCTCATCGCGCGTTCGAGGCTGCGGCGCATCCGGTTGAACGAGACCGAGAGCGAGCTGATTTCGTCGCGGCCCGGTTTCTTGTACTCCTCGACCGAGAAATCGCCCATGCTGACCTTCTCGGCGACCTCGGACATGCGGCGCACCGGGCGCAGCACGATCCGTCCGAGCATCAGGTTGGTGAGAACGAAGACCAGCAGGAACACCCCGGCGAGGCCCACGATCAGGATGATCCCGGTCTCGAGCGCGCGCTTGTCGGCGATCGACATCGGCGCCGAGATGATCTGCGCGCCCACGGTCTCGCCCAGCTCCCAGCCGAAGCCGTGATCGGGGCCGTAGAGATCGACCATGGCGGGCGGCGCGGCCTCGGGGGTCGAATGGCAGCGCAGGCAGCCCTCCTGGTAGATGGTCAGCGGGAAGGCCACGGTGAGGAAGCGCCCGTCCTCGCGGTCGACCACGGTCGAGAGCTGCTCGAGCGAGGGATCGGCGCGGAACTGGTCGATCAGGTCCTTTTCGAGCGGCGTCGGCATGTCGGCGGGGTTGGTCGGATCGAGCGCGGCTTCCTTGTAGCTGAACTCGGGGAAGTGCTCCTGCACGTTGGCAAAGACCGAGCGCGCCGCGAAGGAGGTGACGGTCTCGGGCAGGAACAGGATGTCGTTGTCGTCCGAGAGCAGCGGGTCGATATTGGTGAGCGTGTAGGAGCGCACCGCCAGCGCGTTGGCACGCAGCAGCCGGATGGAGTCCTCGATCTCGTCCACCGCCGAGTCCTGCACGAAGCGGTAGGAAAGGCCGGCGGCGGCACCGATGCCGATGATGCAGGCCAGAAGCAGGACGATGTTGTATTTGAAACGCAGGCCCATTGGGTGACTCCTTGGGGTTTGCGCGTCCTCGCGCGGGGTGGGAACAGGCGGGCCGAAGCCCGCGCGGGATCAGGAACTGAGGTCGAGAAGCTGGCGGCGGTTGAGCACGCCGGTGGTGTCTTCGGAGCGGCTCTGCTGGAACGCGGTGATCGCCTCGCGGGTCTGCGGGCCGAAGATCCCGTCCACGAGGCCACGGTAGAAGCCCTCGGCGCGCAGCTCGCGCTGGATGGTGCGCTTGGCCGAGCGCGAGAGCGACTGCTCGAGGATGCGCAGCTCCTCGACGGTCTCGGCGGGGGCCCGGGGTTCGGGCGTCGCCGCGATCACCGGTGCGGGCTGCGACGCGGGGGCCGGGGCGGGTACAGCGGCGGCTGCGGGGGTTTCGGGCTCCGGTGCCGGCTCTGGCTCAGGGGCGGCGCGCAGCAGGATGCGGTTCGAGGGCAGGTCGGACAGCGTCACGCCGTCCTTGGTGAACATGCCGCGCAGGATGGTGCCGAGATCGACCTCCTCCTGCCTGGCGGCGTCTTCGAGCACCGTCAGCACCGGACCGAACGCGCCGATCTCGGCCACCACCACGGCCCCTGCGCCGGGGACCGCATCGGGCGCTCGCACGACCTTGCTGATGCCGCCCGGAAGGCCCGTGGGCGGGGCGGTCACGGTCAGCACCACGGCGCCGCCCTGCTCTGAGAGCGCGGCGGAGCGGGCGAAGGCCAGCGTCGGGATCGCCTGGGTGAAAAGATCGGTCGAGCGGCCCAGCGTGGCCTCGGCGGGCAGCACGTAGTCGCGCCCCTCGAAGGTCACCGCGGGCGCGTCGAGATAGACGAAGGTGGCGCGGGAATCCTCGGCCTCGCGGGCGAAGCGCTGCAGGATCGAGCGCAGCTCGGCATTGTTGGGATCGGCGGCGCGCAGGGTCTCGGCGCCCATCAGCTGGAGCTGGGTCTGCACCGCGTCGGCCCGGGCCCCGCCATCGCCCACGGAGACCACGAGCGCGACGGTGCGGTCGCTGCCCTGCGCGTGTAGCGGCAGGGCGGTGATCATCAGGCTCAGGATCGTCAGAACTGCGCGGGCAAACATGGCAGGGCCTCTCTCGGTTGGCGTCGTTGCGCCGGAGCGGAGAGGCGGGGGCGGGGGAGAGCGCCCGGCCTGTCTCTGCTCCGGTCATCCCGTAGGTGCCCGGAGCAGAGAGCGAGGTTCATTTCATGGGGAAATTATTTCGCCGAGGCGGCGCGGCTCAGTCGTGACAGGCCGGGGCAGAGGCCTCGACCGCGCGCAGCGCCTCGCAGGCGTCGACCATCGGCACATCGCCATGCATCACCACCGCGCCATGCAGGGCGTGGGCGATGTCGGGGGCGGCGAGGTCGTGGTGCCGGGCGCGCAGAAGCGCCACGACGCCGCTCACATGGGCGGCGGCGACGGAAGAGCCGGAGACGTAGCGGTAATCGTTGTGCGGGGCGGCGCTGATCACGTCGACCGCCGGGGCGGGGATCTGCCGCTCGGTGCCGTGCCCTGCGGCGATCACCCCCGGCAGCGAGGCGGGGAAGGTGGGCTCGGGGCTCTCGCCCCAGGCAGCCACGACGATCATCCCGGCAGCCTCCGCCGCCTCGACCAGCTCCTGCAAGAGCGGGTCCGGCGGGCCGCCGAGGCTCATGTTCAGCACGTGCACGTCGTTGAGGATGGCGAAGTTCAGCGCCCGCGCCAGCGAGAAACTGTTGCAGCGACCGCCCATCCCCTGCGGCTGCCAGCAGGCGCGCAACCCGATCAACTGTGCCTGCGGGGCGACGCCGATCATGCCGATCTCGTTGTCGGCATCGGCGGCGATGATGCCGGCAATGGCGGTGCCATGCGGCTCGGCGGCGCTTCCCTGCGCATTGCCGACGAAATCGCGCAGGTCGGCGAGCCGGTTCGCGAGGTCCGGGTGATCGCTGTCGATGGCGCTGTCGATGACGCCGACGCGCACCCCCGCGCCGGTGCTGAGCCGGTGGGCGGCAGCGGCGTTGATCTGTTTGAGTGCGCTCTGCATCGGCAGTAGCGGGTCGCGGTAGAGCACCTCGAACACCTGGAAGTCGTTCATCCGCTGCACCGTGCGAATCTGCGCATCGGCCTGCATCCGGGCGATCAGCGCATCGAGATCCGGCGTGCCGGCGGTGTCGACCACGAGGCAATGCACGGACAGAGATTGCAACGGCCATTCGGCGGTGAGGGTGACGTCGAAGCGCGCCTCGATCTCGGCGGCGACGGCGCTCAGCGCGTCGGGCTCCGCCAGCGGCACGGTGAGGATGAGGTGGGTCTGCGTGGCGATGCCATCGGCCGGAACCAGTCGCCAGGGCGGCGCCTGCTGCGCCCGCAAGGGGGTGGCAAGCAGGAGCGTGGCGAGGAGAAGCGAGACGATGGCACGCAGCATGGGGATCACTCGTTGGGGGCGGCGAACAGGACCTCGGAGGTGGCCATCAGCGCCTGCGCGGCGGTTGCGAGATCGGCTTCCGGGGCGGCGGCGGCGGTGTAGACGCCGGTTTCGGAGGGGCCATCGAGCAGCGTCAGGCCATGCGCGGCGAGGAGCTGCGTCAGGTCGTCCTCGGCCAGATCGCCGGCAAGCTGGAACTTGACCGCATGGTCGGCATCGGCGCCGCTGGTCAGGGTCTGGTAGTCGTCGCCTATCGGCTGGAACAGGATCACCGCGAGCAGCACGCAGGCGGCGACGCCAAGCCCTCCGAGCGCGTAGCCCCCGCGCAGACCGGCGAACCAGCCCTTGGACTGCGGCACCAGCGCGCGCGCCGCCGCCTCGGCGTCGATCTGGGCGCGCAGCTTTTCCCAACTGCGGTCGACGGGGGCTTCAGAAGGGTCGACGGTGGCGACCTGCTGGGCGAGGTCGTGCTGTCGGGCGACTTCGGCGGCGAATTGCGGAGAGACACGGGCCTGGTGTCTGACCAGCTCTGCCTCGTCCTCGGGCAGGCTGCCGTTGACGTACCACGGGATCAGCTCCCAAGCGGTCTCGTAGGCGTCTGACCTCGGGATGTGGTTGGAATCATGCAACTGCGTTCTCCGAACTCTGGTGCGCCTCGTCCGACAGCATCTCGCGCAGGCGTTTGCGTGCCGTCATCATGCGCGTCTTCACGGTGCCCACCGGGCACTCGAGGATTTCCGCGATCTCCGTATAGAGATAGCCATTATAATAGGTGAGCTCCACAACCGCGCGCAATTCCGGTGTCAGTTGCTGGAGCGCGGCAGCGAGATCCTTCTTGTGCATCACCGCAGTTTCGGTGTCGCTGCCGTCGGCCACAAGTCCTTCGTCCAATTCCACGTCTCCTTTGCGCTTGCCGAGCTTCTGGCGCTGCTTGAGCGACATCCGGTAGGCGATCCCGAAGATCCACGACGAGGGCTTCGACAGCCCCTGAAAGCGGTCGGCGGTGCGCCACACGGTCATCAACGCATCGTTGGCGACCTCCTCGGCGGACTCGGCGTTGTCGGTGATGCGCCTCGCGAAATGCATCAGTTTGGGAAAGTACTTCCGATGCAGTTCCTCGAACGCTGTGACGTCGCCTTCGGCGACGGCAGCCAGCAAGGCCTCGTCGGTTCTGGGCTTTGGGCCGGTACGGGCGGCCCGGAGGGAATTGAATATGCGCATGCCAAATCATCGCTTTGCTGTCTGCGGTGATAGGTGCCCCGACGATTGAAAATGGTTCATCGGATCAACAGAAATTTTGGGCACCCGGAAACCGGAGTGGAAATGTGCATCCGGACGAGACCTGCCCGGGCCGCGATGGCATCGCTTCGCGCGCCGCTCGGGCGGTCCACCGCGAAGGTGAAAGATGAGCGCCGTCACAGCCCCGGCGTGGCGGGATCGCGTCTGGCCTGGCGATCCACCCGCGCTTTCGCGGAGCTGGTCAGAGACTTCATCTTCCGGTTGATGCCGCGCCGCCGAGGTGAGACGCCGGTTCGGTCTTGAGCGCAAGTTCTAAGTGGCTCGTTTATATACATACATCATTCGCCTCTCACGAAGCGTTGTCGCCACCGTTGTAATCGCCGTTGTAATCTCCGCGATAGTCGATTTTTTCGAAAATCAATCCTTGGTTGCAGCTTGATTGCCTGAATAACAGGCGGTTTGAGAACAAGGGCCGTGTTCAGAAGCGAAATGCGCCTCCGGGCGCAGAGCGCAAAACGGCCCGGCAGCTTCTTGGGCGACCGGGCCGTGCGCGGGGAGGATGGGGACAGGTGAACGGCTTACTTCAGCACGTGCCAGACGCCGCCGACGCCGTCGCCATTGACGTCGCCCGGTGCGCTGTCGCCGGCCCAGTAGTACAGCGGCATACCCTTGAACGCCCACTGCTCGGCACCGTCCTTGCGGGTCACGAGGCTGAAGTTGCCCTCGGCGCTGGCGCCCGACTTGGCGATGAACGGCGGCCAGCTTGCGGCGCAGCCGTCGTAGCAGTTGCTGGTGCCCGGCGCGTCCTTGTCGAAGATGTAGAGGGTCATGCCCTCGCCATCGACGAGAACGCCGCCGCCGGACATGCCGGCCGGGGCCGCGATGGCGGTGGTTGCGGCGACGGACAGGGCGGCGCCGGCGATCAGGGTGAGAAGTTTCATGCAAGGGTCTCCTGTGGTGGTGTCTGGCCCAGACCATCTCGTTCTGGATACCGGGTTAGTGCCGGTGCTCCACCACAGGGTTCATTCGTGCGCGATATATTCCAAGGCTTCGGGCGCCAAGCTCAGCCAAGCGCGATGATGGGCCCGTCGAGCAGCCCCATCAGGTCGCCGAAATAGCCGCCCGAGCGGGCCGGACGCGTCGGGTCCGAGGTGATGGCGACGGCGAGATCGCGCTCTGGGTGGGCGGCGATCACCTGCCCGCCATAGCCGCGCCCGAGGATCCAGCCGCTGTCGCTCAGGAACCAGCCGTAGCCATAGCCGAGCCCGGACCAGCGCGAGCGGGTGCGGGCCTCTTGCGAGGCGTCGACCCAGTCGGCGGGCAACACCTGCGCGCCGTCGTAGCGTCCGCCGTCGCGCATGGCGACGGCCACGCGCAGCATCGCCTGGGGCGTCAGCGCCATCTCGTTGCCGCCAAAGTAGAAGCCCTGCGGATCGCGGGTCCAGGGTGGGATTTCGATGCCGAGCGGGGTGCCGAGGTGTCGCCGCGCAAGTGTCAGCAGGCTGTCGCCGGTGGCAGTGGCGATCGCGGCCCCCAGAAGATGCGTGGTGCCAGTGGAATAGATCATCTGGCCGCCATTCTCTGCCACGCGCGGCTGGCGCAGCACGTAGGCGACCCAGTTCGAGGAACTGACCCAGGCACCGTAATTCGCCCCCGAGGTGCGCTCGAGCCCGGCGCGCAGGGTGACGAGATCACGCATGGTGAGGTCTTCGACGCCCTCGGTGGCCCCCGACGGGATCAGGCTCGGGGCGACATCGCCGAGCCGCGCCTCGACGCTCTCGATGCCGCCCTCGTCGATCACCGCGCCGAGGATCAGCGCAAGCACGCTCTTGGAACAGGACTTGATATTGGCGACCCGGGTCAGACCGGGGCCGCGCGGGGCCTCGGCCAGCAGCGTCTCGTCGCCGCGGCGGATCTGGATCGAGTGCAACTGGTCGAGATCGACCGCGAGGTCGCGGATCTCGTCGGTGCTTTGCTGGGCGCGCAGCAGCGACGGCGCGGCGAGGCTGCCGGCGAGGGCGAGAGAGAAGTGTCGGCGCGACAGCATGGCGGACTCCTGCGATTTGCGTGTCACAAGATTTGGCAGGCGTTCCGGGAAAGGAAACCCGCGCGGCGGGGCGCGCGGGTCACGCCGCATCAACAGCCGGTGAGGCGGCGCTCAGAACAGCTCGATATAGCGCTCGATCTCCCACTGGGTCACGTGGCGGAGGTAATCCTGCACCTCGAAGCGGCGCGAGCGCACGAAGTGATCGACGAAGCTGTCGCCAAAGAGCGAGCGCGCTGCCTCGCTGGCCTCGAGCCGGTCGGTGGCCTCGACGAGATCGCGCGGGAACCGTGCGCTGGCGGCGGGCTGCACTTCGTAGGCGCTGCCCTTGACCGGGGCGGGCGGCTCGGCGCCGGTCTCGATGCCGCGCAGACCGGCGGCGAGGCAGAGCGCCATCACCGCGTGCGGGTTGGAGTCTGCCGCGGGCACGCGGAACTCGATGCGCGTCGCCTCGGGGCTGTCGTTGATGATGCGCACCGCGGCGGTGCGGTTCTGCACGCCCCAGCTTGCCCATGTCGGCGCCCAGGCGCCGGGCACCAGCCGCTTGTAGGCGTTGACGGTCTGCGCCGTGAGCACCAGCATCTCGGGCATCAGCTCGAGCACCCCGCCGAGGAAATGCCGTGCCGTCTGCGACAGCCCGTCCGGCGCGTCGGGATCGGAGAACGCCGGTGCGCCGTCCTTCTGCAGTGAGATGTGGAAATGCCCGGACTGGCCCGAAAGCTCGGGCGAGAGCTTGGACATGAACACGGTGGTCAGCGCGTTGCGGGCGAAATAGGCTCGCGCGAAATTGCGGAACAGCGCCGCGTCATCCGCCGCCTTGACGCCCGAAGCCACCGTGAGCGGGGCCTCGAAGCAGCCCGGCCCAAGCTCGGTATGCAGGCTGTCGAGGCCGATATCCATCAGGCTCATGCATTGCCGCAGCCCGTCGAACAGGTCGCCATAGGCGGCCGCCGATTGCAGCGAGTAGGTGCGGTTGGCCTTGGCAAAATGCTGCAGGTCGCGATAGCGCTTCTCGCGCAGGCTGTCGGCAGTCTCGTCGAGCAGGAAGAACTCGTATTCGAAGGCAGCGGTGACGTCGAAGCCCATCGCCTCGGCCTTGGCAAGATGCTTGAGCAGCTGGTTGCGGGGGGATTTCTTGCCGAACTCGCCGGTGAAGTCCGCGACCATCACCTCGGCATCGGCGCCGAAGGGCCAGTGCCGGCGGGTCTCGGGGAAGATCTGTGCCGGGCGGTCGATATAGGTCTCGCTGTCGTCCCATGTCTTCTCGGCGCTGTCCCAGGCGTGCAGCACGTCGCAGAAGCTGTAGCCCTTCTCGATCAGCTTGTCGGCCTTGCTGCTGTCCATCAGCTTGTGGCGGAACAGCCCGTCGAGGTCGAAGATGCCCACATGGACGTCGCGAGAGACGTGTTCGGGGATGCCGTTGCTGTCCATGAGGGGCTGCTCCTTGCTGATCTTTTTGTCCGCCCTGGGCGGGTTCGGGCGGAGTTTGACCGGCACAAGGGGGCTGTCAAGGAACCGCGCGCCATGGCTGCCGTCGAGGGGAAGCATCTGGCGAAAATGAATAAATTCTGCGCAGGTCCTGTGGTCGGTCACGTTGTGATCAGGGGTGGCGCGCGCCGATTGCCACGCCGCTTGTGCCGCGCATAGTATCGCCGTCATGGACGAGCCCGACGCGCTGACCCAGGACGACCCCAATGCCATGACCGACGAGGCATGGCAGTCGGTGCTGCGCGCCGTCGACCAGACCTATTCCGAGCTGGTGGCGCATCAGGAACAGCTCGAGCACCAGAATGCCGAGCTGACCGCCGCCAAGCATCTCATTGAAGGCGTGCTGCATTCGGTGAGCGACGTGCTCATCGTGATCGACCGCGACGGCAGCGTTGCCGAGGCCAGCGAGTCGCTCTTCGCGCTGGTCAGTGGCGGGGCGCCTGAGGTGATCGGCCGCCCGGTGGCCGAGATCTTCGACACCGAGGGCGCGGCGCAGATTGCCACCGCGCTGAATCAGCTGCGCATGAACCACGCGGTAGCGGATTTCGAGGCCAGCATCCCCACCGAGACCGGCGCGCAGCCGTTCCACATCGTGCTTTCGCCCCGGCTCGACGCGCGCGACCGCTTCGGCGGCGCGGTGCTCAGCGGGCGCCCGCTGGGCGAGCTGCGCCGTGCCTATGCCGAGCTCGAGCTCAGCCACGAGCAGCTCAAGCAGGCGCAGAGCCAGATCGTGCGCAACGAGAAGCTGGCCTCGCTGGGGCGGCTGCTGGCGGGGGTGGCGCACGAGCTCAACAACCCGATCAGCTTCGTCTATGCCAGCACCCATGCGCTGGAGAAATATGTCGGGCAGTTCGAGACCTATTTCCAACAGGTCCAGTCCGGTGCCAGCCGCGATGAGCTGGTGCGGCTGCGCAGCGAGCTCAAGCTCGAGCGGGCGCTGGGCAATCTCTCGACCGCGATCCACGGCGCGCGCGAAGGCGCCGAGCGGGTCCGCGACATCGTCGCCGACCTGCGCCGCCTGTCCTCGGAAGGCAGCGGCGAGAAGGTGGTCTTCGACCTCGCCGAGACCGCGCGCGTCGGGGCCCGCTGGGTCGAGCGCGGTGCCAAGTCCGGCGTCACGGTGGCGTTTACTGGCGAAGACAGCCTGCGCGTGCTTGGCGTGCCAGGCCATATCCAGCAGATCGTGATGAACCTCGTGCAGAACGCGCTCGACGCGGTGGACGGGGGCGCGGCACCGGAGGTCCGCATTGATCTCGCCGTGCAGGGCGGACGGGCACGGATGACCGTGTCGGACAACGGTCCCGGCATTCCGGACGAACAGCGCGCGGCGGTGTTCGACCCGTTCTTCACCACCAAGCCGGTGGGCAAGGGCACCGGGCTTGGGCTTTCCATCAGCGCCAAGATCGCCGATGAACATGGCGGGCAGCTTTCGCTGCTGCCCGGGCCGGGGGCGGTCTTCGTGCTCGACCTGCCGCTGGCGGACACACCGGGAGAGGCCTGAATGAATATCCTCTGGCTGCAATCGGCCGGCTGCGGCGGCTGCACCATGTCGCTGCTCTGCGCCGAGAACCCCAACGTGCTCGACACGCTGGGCTATGCCGGCATCGAGTTCCTCTGGCACCCGTCGCTCTCGGTCGAGACCGGCTGCGAGGTGCAGGCGCTGCTGAGCGCGGTGGAGCGCGGCGAGATCGCGCTCGACGTGCTGTGCTTCGAGGGCTCGGTCGTCACAGGCCCGCGCGGGACGGGCAAGTTCCACATGCTGGCCGGCACCGGGCGCTCGATGCTCGACTGGGTGCGGGCGCTGGCGCCGATGGCCGAGCACGTGGTGGCGGTGGGCACCTGCGCGGCGTTTGGCGGCATCACCGCGGCGGGCGGCAACCCGGCGGGCGCGGTGGGGCTGCAATATGACGGCCGCCAGAAGGGCGCGGCGCTCGACGAGGGCTTCACCAGCCGCTCCGGCCTGCCGGTGATCAACGTGGCGGGCTGCCCGACGCATCCCGCCTGGGTTACCGAGACTCTGCTGATGCTGGCGGGCGGGGCGCTGGGCGCGGGCGATCTCGACGTGCTCGCCCGGCCGCGCTTCTACGCCGATCACCTGGTGCATCACGGCTGCACCAAGAACGAGTTCTACGAGTACAAGGCCAGCGCCCGGACGCTCTGCGAGATGGGCTGCATGATGGAGCACCTGGGCTGCGTCGGCACCCAGGCGGTGGGCGATTGCAACATCCGCCCGTGGAATGGCGAGGGATCGTGCACGCGCGGGAATTACCCCTGCATCGCCTGCACCGCACCGGAATTCGAAGAGCCCGGTCACCCGTTCACCGAGACGCCGACCATCGCGGGCATCCCGGTAGGGCTGCCCTCGGACATGCCGAAAGCGTGGTTCATGGCGCTGGCCTCGCTCTCAAAAGCCGCGACACCGCAGCGCATCGAGCGCAACGCCCATTCCGACCGCCTCGTGCAGGCGCCAAGCGTGAAGGCCCGCAAATGAGCGACAGGCAGCTGCTGGTCGGCCCGTTCAACCGTGTCGAGGGCGATCTCGAGATCCGCCTCGACGTGACCGACGGCCGGGTCTCGGAGGCGCGGGCCAATTCGCCTCTGTTCCGCGGTTTCGAGATGATGTTGCAGGGCAAGGCGCCAAGCGACGCGCTGACCCTGACGCCGCGGATCTGCGGCATCTGCTCGATCAGCCAGTCGGCGGCGGCCGCGCTGGCGCTGGCCGATGCCGGCGGGGTGACGATGCCACCACAGGGGCGGCTGGCGGCGGCGATCCTGCACGGGGTGGAGAACCTCTGCGATCACATCAGCCATTTCGCGCTGTTCTTCATGCCGGACTTTGCCCGGCCCGTCTATGCCGGGCGCACGTGGCACGACCGCGCGGTGGCGCGCTACACCGCGCAGCAGGGCTCGGCGGTGCGGCCGCTGATCGAGGCGCGGGCGCAGCTCTTCCACATCGTGGGGCTTCTGGGCGGCAAGTGGCCGCACACGCTGGCGATCCAGCCCGGCGGGGTCACCCGCGCGCCCGATGCGCGCGACCGCATCCGCATCCAGACCACCCTGCGTGCCGCCAAACGCGTGCTCGAGCGCGAGCTCTTCGGCGGGTCGTTGGAGGCCTTCGCGGCGCTGGGCTCGGTGTCGGCGTACGAGGGCTGGGCAGGCGGCGACGTGGCGCTGTTCTCGGAGATCTCGGCGGATCTGGGGCTGGACGGGATCGGCGTGGGACCGAAGCGGTATCTCTCCTGCGGGGCCTATCCGCTGGCCGAGGGCCGCGTGACCGGGGCCGGCGTCTGGGAGGACGGGTCGGTCTCCGCCTTCGATCCGGGCGAGATCCGCGAGGATGTGAGCCACGCCTGGATGCTGGGCGAGCCGGCGCATCCGGCGCAGGGCGCGACGCTGCCCGACGAGGACATGGCCGAGCCGGGCTACAGCTGGTGCAAGGCGCCGCGTCTGGGCGGGCGCACGGTCGAGGTCGGCGCGCTGGCGCGGCAGGTGCTCGACGGGCACCCGCTGGCGCTGGCGCTGGCCGGGGAGGGCTCGGTGCGGGCGCGCATCGCGGGGCGGCTGCTCGAGATCGCCCGCACGGTGCTCTGGCTCGAGGACTGGGCGGCGGCGCTGGATCCTGGGGCGGTGTTCATGGACCCGGCGCCGGCGCTGCGCGAGGGCTCGGGCGTGGGGCTCGTCGAGGCGGCGCGCGGCACGCTGGGGCACTGGATCACGGTCGAGAAGGGGCGGATAACGCGCTACCAGATCGTGGCGCCGACGACGTGGAATTTCTCGCCGCGCGATGCCGGCGGCGTGCCGGGGCCGGTCGAGGCGGCGCTGGTGGGGGCGCCGGTGGGCGAGGGCGAGACCACGCCGGTGATGGTGCAGCACGTGGTGCGGAGTTTCGATCCATGCATGGTTTGCACGGTGCATTGACCTCGAAGGAGGAGGGGGGCACCGCCCCCGTCCGCGCGGGGCGCGGACTCCCCCGGGATATTTTTGGCCAGAAGAAGATGCGGGCGTGGTGAGCGGGCGGCGCATCAGGGTGCGCGGGCAGGTGCAGGGGGTGGGGTTCCGCCCCTTCGTCTGGTCGCTGGCGCAGCGCTTCGGGGTGTCCGGAGAGGTGTCAAACGATGCCGAGGGGGTGCTGATCCTCTGTGCCGGGGGCGATCTTGACGGGTTCGAGGCCGCGTTGCGGGGCGAGGCGCCGCCGCTGGCGCGGGTCGACGCGGTGGAGAGCTGTGCGGCGGAAGTGCCGGTGGGGGAGGGCTTTGCCATCGTGGCCTCCGGAGGGCCGGGGGCGGAGACGCGGGTGACGCCGGATGCGGCGAGCTGCGGTGACTGTGTGGCGGAGATCTTCGACGTGGGGCGGCGGCGCGGCTACGCCTTCACCAACTGCACCAATTGCGGGCCGCGCTTCACCATCCTCACCGGGCTGCCCTATGACCGGGCGCAGACCACCATGGCAGGGTTTGCGCTCTGCGAGGCGTGTCGGGCGGAATACGAGGACCCGGGCGACCGGCGTTTCCATGCCCAGCCGGTGGCCTGCCCGGATTGCGGGCCGCGACTGTGGTTCGAACGTGAGGGGCGCGAGGTCGCGGGGGATGCGGTGGCGCGCGCCGCCGAGGCGCTGGGGCGCGGCGCGATCCTCGCGGTGAAGGGCCTGGGCGGGTTTCACCTGTGTTGCGATGCCACCGACGCTATGGCCGTGGGGGCGCTGCGCGAGCGCAAGCGGCGCCCGGCGAAGCCGCTGGCGCTGATGGCGTCTCTCGAAGTGCTGAAGGGCTATGCGGCTCCGGGTGTGGCCGAGCGGGCGTTGCTCGAGGAGCCGGCGGCGCCTATCGTTCTGTTGCCGAAGCAGGAGGGCGGCCTGCCCGAGGCGCTGGCGCCGGGGCAGGGGGCGCTTGGCTGGATGCTGCCCTACACGCCGCTGCATCATCTGCTCTGTGCCGCTGTGGGGCGGCCCTTGGTGATGACCAGCGGCAATCTCTCGGGCGAGCCGCAGGCCATCGGCAATGCCGAGGCGCGCGAGACGCTCGGTGGACTCGTTGACGCCTTCCTCATGCATGACCGCGAGATCGCCCGGCGGCTCGACGACAGCGTCGAGCGGATCACGCCGCAGGGGCCGATGGTGCTGCGCCGGGCGCGCGGGCGGGTGCCGGGCACGCTGGCGCTGCCCGATGGCTTCCCGACGCGACAGGTGGTGGCCTATGGCGGACAGATGAAGGCGGCGATTTGCCTGGTGAAGAACGGACAGGCGCTGCTTGGACATCACCTTGGCGAGCTCGACGAGGCGCTGACATGGGAGGCCTTCCTGCAGGCGGATCGCGACTACGCGGCGCTGTTCGATCATCGTCCCGAGGCGGTGGCCTGCGACCTGCACCCGGGCTACCGCGCGAGCCAGCATGCGCAGGGGCTGGGACTTCCTGTGGTCGAGGTGCAGCATCATCACGCCCATCTCGCGGCCTGCCTTGGCGAGAACCATTGGCCGCTCGAGGGCGGGCCGGTGGCGGGGATCGTGCTCGATGGCACCGGGCTGGGCGCCGACGGGACGCTCTGGGGCGGCGAGCTGCTGCTCGGTGATTACCGGGGGGTCGAGCGGCTGGGATGGCTGCGCCCGGCGCCGCTGGTCGGTGGCGACCGGGCGGCGAGGGAGCCGTGGCGCAACGCGCTGGTGCGGCTCGATCAGGCCGGGCTGGGGGACGAGGCCGAGGCGCTGTTCGCGGCGCACCCGCTGGCGCCGCTGCGCATGGCGGCCGCGAAAGGGTTGAACGCGCCGCTCTCTTCCAGCGCCGGGCGGCTTTTTGATGCGGTGGCGGCCTGTCTCGGGATCTGCCCGGCGGTGCAGAGCTATGAGGGCGAGGCGGCGATGCGGCTCGAGGCGCTGGCCGGGGGCGCGGGCGAGGGCTATGACCTGCCCTTCGCAAAGGGCGTCTTCGACACCGCGCCGCTGTTCCGGCAGCTCGTGCAGGACGGGCGCGCCGGCGTGCCGGTGGCGCAGCGGTCGTGGCGCTTCCATGCCGGGCTGGCGGAGGCCTTCGCGGCGCAGGCGCGGGCGCTGGTCGAGAGCGGGCGGGCAGAGGCGGTGGCGCTCTCGGGGGGCTGCTTCCAGAACGCGCTGCTGCTCGATCTCACGGTGAAGGCGCTGGGCGACGTGCCGGTGCTGATTCACCGCAAGACCCCTGCCAACGATGGCAGTTTGGCGCTGGGGCAGGCGCTGGTGGCGCTCGCAAGGCTGGAAAGCCGCTGACCGGAGCCCGGCGCGGCCCGGAAAGCCCCTGACCGTGCCGTGCCCCCTCCTCTCCATCTAACATACTGTCGAGGTTCATCTTTTCGAAGCGCCCGCGAAACGGGCATCGGGCTTCCGCACACGGCGGCATACCGCGATGCTCGGTGAATGCTGCGCGACAGGGAGCGTCGGCGCAGGGATTTCGCGAATTGGAGGAGGGCGCCAGCTTGAGCCAGATCGAAACCTTCTACGAGGTCATGCGCAGCCAGGGCATCACCCGGCGCAGTTTCATGAAATACTGCTCGCTGACCGCCGCCGCGCTGGGCCTCGGCCCGGCCTTCGTCCCCAAGATCGCGCATGCGATGGAGACCAAGCCGCGCACCCCGGTGATCTGGGTGCACGGGCTGGAATGCACCTGCTGCTCCGAGAGCTTCATCCGCAGCGCGCACCCGCTCGCCAAGGATGTCGTGCTGTCGATGATCAGCCTCGATTACGACGACACTCTGATGGCGGCGGCGGGTCATCAGGCCGAGGCAGCGCTGCAGGACACCATCGACAAGTACAAGGGCAACTACATCCTCGCGGTCGAGGGCAACCCGCCGCTCAACGAGGACGGCATGTATTGCATCGTCGGCGGCAAGCCCTTCGTTGATCAGCTCAAGCACGCCGCCGAGCACGCCAAGGCGATCATCTCCTGGGGCGCCTGCGCCTCCTATGGCTGCGTGCAGGCCGCCAAGCCCAACCCGACCCGTGCCACCCCCGTTCACAAGGTCATTACCGACAAGCCGATCATCAAGGTGCCGGGCTGCCCGCCCATCGCCGAGGTGATGACCGGGGTGATCACCTACATGCTCACCTTTGACCGTCTGCCGGAACTTGATCGGCAGGGGCGGCCGGCGATGTTTTACTCTCAGCGTATCCATGACAAGTGCTATCGCCGGCCGCATTTCGATGCCGGTCAGTTCGTCGAGGCCTGGGACGACGAGAACGCGCGCAAGGGCTATTGCCTCTACAAGATGGGCTGCAAGGGGCCGACCACCTATAACGCCTGCTCGACCGTGCGCTGGAACGAGGGCGTCTCGTTCCCGATCCAGTCGGGCCATGGCTGCATCGGCTGTTCGGAAGACGGCTTCTGGGACCAGGGCAGCTTCTACAACCGCGTCACCGACCTGACCCAGTTCGGGGTCGAGGCCAATGCCGACAAGATCGGCATGGCGGCGGCCGGCGTGGTCGGCGGCGGCATTGCGCTGCACGCCGCCGTCTCGGCTCTGAAATCGGCACAGAAGAAGATCCAGTCTTCGAAAGAGGAGGTGTAACCGATGGTTATCCAGACCCCCAATGGCTACACGCTCGACAATGGCGGCCAGCGCGTGGTGATCGACCCGGTGACCCGGATCGAGGGCCACATGCGCTGCGAGGTCAACGTCAACGACGACAACATCATCACCAACGCGGTCTCGACTGGCACCATGTGGCGCGGGCTCGAGGTCATCCTCAAGGGCCGCGATCCGCGCGACGCCTGGGCCTTCACCGAGCGCATCTGCGGCGTCTGCACCGGCACCCACGCGCTGACTTCCGTGCGCGCGGTCGAGGACGCGCTCAGCATCTCGATCCCCGACAACGCCAACTCGATCCGCAACATGATGCAGCTGGCGCTCGAGATCCACGACCACGTGGTGCATTTCTACCACCTGCACGCGCTCGACTGGGTGAACCCGATCAACGCGCTCAAGGCCGACCCAAAGGCGACCTCGGAGCTGCAGCAGACCGTGGGCCCGAACCATCCGCTGTCGTCGCCGGGCTATTTCCGCGACGTGCAGAACCGGCTGAAGAAATTCGTGGAATCCGGTCAGCTGGGTCTCTTCAAGAACGGCTACTGGGACAACCCCGCCTACAAGCTGCCGCCCGAGGCGGACCTGATGGCGACAACCCACTACCTCGAGGCGCTGGATCTCCAGAAGGAGATCGTCAAGGTCCACACCATCTTCGGCGGCAAGAACCCGCATCCGAACTGGCTGGTGGGCGGCGTACCGTGCCCGATCAACATGGATGGCGTGGGCTCGGTCGGCGCGATCAACATGGAGCGGCTCAACATGGTCTCGTCGATCATCGACCAGACCCAGGAGTTCAACCGCAACGTCTATATCCCCGACGTGAAGGCGATCGGCGGCTTCTACCGCAACTGGCTCTACGGTGGCGGCCTGTCGTCGCAGGCCTGCCTCGCCTATGGCGACATCCCCGAGCATCCCAACGATTTCTCGCCCGAGCAGCTGCACCTGCCGCGCGGCGCGATCGTCAACGGCAACCTCAACGAGGTGCTCGACGTCGACGTGCGCGACCCCGAGCAGGTGCAGGAGTTCGTCGACCACTCCTGGTACACCTATGGCGAGGCCGGCAAGGGCTTGCACCCGTGGGACGGTGTCACCGAGCCGAAATACGAGCTCGGCCCCAACGCCAAGGGCACCCGGACCGACATCAAGGAGCTCGACGAGGCGGCGAAATACTCGTGGATCAAGGCGCCGCGCTGGCGCGGTCATGCGATGGAGGTGGGCCCGCTGGCGCGCTACATCGTCGGCTACGCCAAGGGTCACGAGGACATCCGCGACCAGGTCGACCGGCTGCTGTCGGACATGGACCTGCCGATGGAGGCGCTGTTCTCGACGCTGGGCCGCACCGCGGCGCGGGCGCTCGAGTCAGAGTATTGCGGCCGTCTGCAACGGCACTTCTTCGACAAGATGATGACCAACATCCGCAACGGCGACGAGTCGACCGCGAATGTCGAGAAATGGGATCCCTCGACCTGGCCCTCCGAGGCCAAGGGCGTGGGCATGACCGAGGCGCCGCGCGGCGCGCTGGGGCACTGGATCAAGATCAAGGACGGGCGCATCGAGAACTACCAATGCGTCGTGCCGACCACGTGGAACGGCTCGCCCCGCGACACCGCAGGCAATATCGGCGCCTTCGAGGCCTCGCTGATGAACACCAAGGTCGAGCGCCCCGAGGAGCCGGTCGAGATCCTGCGCACGCTGCATAGTTTCGACCCGTGCCTTGCCTGTTCGACCCATGTCATGTCACCTGACGGCGAAGAGCTTGCAAACGTCAAGGTCCGCTAAGGAGATGGTTCCCATGAAGAAAATCGCACTTTCCGCCGCCCTGTCCCTCGTTGCCGCACCGGCGCTGGCCCACACCGGCCACGGCGAGACCTCGGGGCTCATCGCGGGTCTGACGCACCCGATCTTCGGGGCGGATCACCTGATGGCGATGGTTGCCGTCGGCCTGTGGTCGGGCTTTGCGCTGCCCGGTCGCGTCTGGGCGGGGGCTGCGGCCTTCCTTGGCGCAATGACGGTGGGCGCGGGCCTGTCCTGGGGCGGGGTTCACCTGCCGATGGTCGAGGGCTTCATCACCCTGTCGGTGCTCGCCTTCGGTCTGCTCACCGTCTTCGCCCGTCCGGGCCAGTCGCGCATGGTCTCCGGCCTGACGCTGGCGGCGATCGCGGGCTTCGGCGCCTTCCACGGCCATGCCCACGCCACCGAAGCCGCGGGCAATGCCGTCGCCTACCTGGCCGGGTTCCTGGTCGCCACCGCTGCGCTTCACCTTGCCGGCATCGCGCTGGCCCGTTCCGTCGCCTCGGGCCGCTTCGCACGCCTGATGCAGGTCGGCATGGGCGCGGCGGTGTCGCTGGGTGGCCTTGCGCTGCTTGCGGGGTAGGATCATGAGCGATCAGACCATTCACACCTCCAACCCCGACGCGCCCCCTCTGCCGGCGGCACATCTGACCGGCGACGCCACGGCAGAGGATGTCGAAAGCATCCGCCGGCGCACCTCGGTCTTCGTCTACGAATGGCCAGTGCGGCTGTGGCACTGGATCAACGCGGCGCTGATCATGATCCTGATCGGCACCGGCTGGCTGATCGCCTCGCCGCTGCCGTCGATGAACTTCGCCGAGGCGACGTTCCAGTTCGTCATGGGCTACAACCGTTTCATCCACTTCGCCGCCGGGCAGTTGCTGACCGTGGCCTTCGCGGCCCGGGTCTACTGGGCGCTGGTGGGCAACCATCATTCCAAGCAGCTGTTCTACGTTCCGGTGTGGAAGAAATCGTGGTGGAAAGAGGTCGTCCACGAACTGCGCTGGTATGCCTTCCTCGAGGACGTTCCGAAGAAATACGTGGGTCACAATCCGCTGGCGCAGGTGGCGATGTTCTTCTTCATGACCGTCGGCATCACCTTCATGCTTCTGACCGGCTGGGCGCTCTACGCCGAAGGCGCGGGGCAGGGCTCGCTGCCGGATCTGGCGATGGGCTGGCTCATCGCCTGGGTGCAGAACACGCAGGTGCTGCACTCGCTGCATCACCTCGGCATGTGGTTCATCATCATCTTCATGATGATCCATATCTACGCCGCGATCCGCGAGGATATCATGTCGCGCCAGTCGATGGTCTCGACGATGATCTCCGGTCACCGCACCTTCAAGGACGACCTGCCGGACTGAGGTTTCCGGTTTTGGACGACACGTGGAACGGGCCCTTGCAGGGCCCGTTTTTCTTTCTGGCATTCACCCTTGCGGATTGCCCTATTAGTGGAAAGTATCCTTCCATAATGGAATCCGTTAGTCGCATCGGATTCAGACTTTATATGTTTATTTTCATGAGGATAGGTAAAGGTGACTGGCAGATGCAGAATCCCTGCCAGGCGCGGGCGGACACGATAATCTCGTTCGGGCCAGCAGGCGGAAACACGCTTTTCGCCGGGCAAGCAAGGGGAGGGGACGGCATGGCGCGCAAGGCGCTCATTCTCGGTATCGGCAACGTGCTCTGGGCGGACGAGGGATTCGGCGTGCGCTGCGTCGAGCATCTCGCGGATACGCTTTCCTTCGGAGACGACGTCAGGGTGCTCGACGGTGGCACGCAGGGGCTCTACCTGCTGCCCTTCCTCGAAGAGGCCGACCTGCTCGTGGTGTTCGACGCGGTGGATTACGGCCTCCAGCCCGGCACCATGAAGGTGGTCGAGGGCGACGAGGTGCCGCGCTTCATGGGCGCCAAGAAGATGTCGCTGCACCAGACCGGCTTCCAGGACGTGATCGCCACCGCCCAGCTGATGGATTACTGCCCCGCCGAGCTTCTGCTCGTCGGCTGCCAGCCCGAGGAGCTCGAGGATTACGGCGGCGGCTTGCGCCCGGTCGTCGCGGCGCGCATCCCCGAGGCGGTGCAGATCGCCCGCGACTGGCTGGCGGCGCGCGGCTTTCACGCCACCGATGGCCGCACCGAGACCGACGCGCTGGCCGACAGTGCCATCCGGCATCAGGCCTACGAGGCCGGTCGCCCGACCGAGGAAGAGGCCTGCCGCACCGGCGACGCCCGCTTCTTCCCGGCGGCGGAGTAGGCCCGATGTGCGTCGGCATCCCGATGAAGATCCTCTCGGTCGACGGCATCGCCGGCCACGCCACCGGCGACGAGGGCGAGGCGCTGATCGACCTGTCGCTGGTCGGCGACGTGGCGCCAGGCACCTGGGTGCTGACCCATCTCGGCCATGCCCGCGAGGTGATCTCCGAGCAGGAGGCCGAGTTGATCGCCCGGGCCCTGCGCGGCCTGCGCAGCATCATGCAAGGGGCAGGGGCGGGTGACGCCTTTGCCGATCTCGACAACCGCAGTCCCGCCCTGCCGCCGCATCTCGAAGCGGCGCGGCTGGCGGGTAAGACAACCGCCTGAACAAGACGGCCCGAGCAAACCGGCCCGCGTACACGGCCTGAGCCGCGCCCGAGGAGGACCCATGTCACACCCCCTGATCGACCGGCTGGTGAGCGAGCTCGGCTGGCCCCGTCTGGGCACAATGGCCGATGTCGCGGCCTTCACCGAGGCGCCGGGCGCCCATTGCCTCTTCGTGCCGGGCGACCCCAAGCGCAACCTCGAGAGCGCCGACGTGGCGGTGATCCTGCCCGAGCTGCGCATCGCCTTCCAGCGCGCCTTCGACTGCGCCGTGGTCGATGACGCCATCGAGACCCAGCTGCGCGAGGCGACCGGCGTGCTGAAGACGCCGTCGCTGATCTTCTTCCGCGACGGGGCCTGCCTCGGCGGCATCCCCAAGGTGCGCGATTGGGACGATTACATGGCGCGCATCCCGCAGATCCTGAACGCAACCCCGGCCCCGGCGGCCTGACGGAGGACAGCAGATGGTCAACAATTTCCACATGCCGCCCGTGGGCTACGGCCCGGGCTCGCAGCCCGAGGACGAGGCCGAGCTGGAATACATGCCGCTGCCGCAGGACATGCGCACCTTCTCGGTGCACATCCCCGATGTCGAGAATAGCGGCGGGCTGGCTCCGGCGATGGACCTGCTGGCGCGGGTCGCCACCGCTGCCGACCGGGTTGCCGCCGAAGGGGGCTCCGAACGCTTCGATCTCGCGGTGCTCGACCCGGCCAACCGCCGCCTGATCGCCGAGACCATGGGCGAGGGCGAAGTGGCGATGAAGATCCGTGGCCTGCCCTCGGTGCGGGCACAGGAATCGGTCTTTGCCGGCATCTGGGTGCTGCATGGCGCGGGGCTCGACGCCATCGAGGTGGCGAGCGTCCCGCAGGATGCCCGCGCCCGCGCCTTCGAGCCGTTCCGCCCCGGCGATGCCAACGCCCCGGGCACTGGCGTGGTCAACGCGCCTGCGTTGCTGGTCGAACTGCAGGACAAGAGCGCCGGCTACGCGGCCAGCGGCGAGTTGCACGTGGTCAACCTCACCCTGCTGCCCCATACCGAGGGCGATCTGACCTGGCTCGACGCGCGGCTGGGCGTGGGCTCCACCGACATCCTGTCGCGCGGCTATGGCAATTGCCGGGTCACAGCGACGGCGCTGCCGCATGTCTGGCGGGTGCAATTCTACAACTCGATGGACCAGCTCATCCTCGACACGTTCGAGGTCACCGACATGCCCGAGGTCGCCATCGCCGCGGCCGAGGACCTGAGCGACAGCGCCGAGCGCCTGCGCGAAGTGCTGGAGGCGATCACATGAGCTTCGAGGGCAGCTATCTCGGCGCCAATGACCGGATCTCGGATCAGGCGATCATGGAATGCAAGATCTGCTGGACGCCCTACGATCCGGCCGAGGGCGACGACACGCGACAGGTCGAGCCCGGCACGCCGTTCCACGCCCTGCCAGAGGACTGGTCCTGCCCGAACTGCTCGGGCCCCAAGGAGCAGTTCATGGTGCTCGAGGATCCTGGCGCGGCGGACCTGCTCGAGGCTACCCGCATCCGCGAGGTCACCGACCGGCTGGTGGCGGATTTCCGGGAGGTCTACAACGCCAAGATGCGCGACGTGCCGATCGTCAACAAGGCATTGCAGGTCGAGGCGATCGATTTCCGCAAGCACGGCGACTGGCTGCTCGGCGTGCTGGTCAGCCCGTGGTTCATGAACCTCGTGGCTCTGCCTGATGCCGGGCAGGACTGGTCCGGGCTGCGGGCCGGCGACAAGGAGGTGATCTCCTTCCCGTCCGGCGACTACGAGTTCATCCACAACAGCCGCGAACTGACGGGGGGCTACAAGGCCTGCTCCCTGTTCTCGCCGATGCACGAATTCACCCGCCAGAAGGATGCCACCGATGTCGCCCGCGCGGTGATGGTGGCGCTGTTCCAAGAGGAGCACCGCGCCGAGACCGACCGCGCCGCCGAGATCCGGGCCTCCCGCGAGGCCGAGCTGGCCGCGGCCGAAGAGGGCGCGCAAGAGGCTGTGCAGGAGTTCGGGGAGGCGGCGCTCGACGCGGCCCCCTCGCGCCGCACGGTGATCACCGGCGGTCTGTCGCACGACGTGCAGGACACGCAGGAACAGGGCGCAGGCTGATGCTGGACACGCGCCCCGCACCCCGGCTTGTCGCCCAGCCCGCCCCCGGCCTCCCGGTCGCGCGGCTGGTGCTCGGCAAGCCGGTCGACGAGGTCGAGGCGCTTCTCCCCCGCCTCTTCAACCTCTGTCGCGGGGCGCAGGCGGCGGCGGTCTCGGCCGCTCTTGGACGGGCCGATGACGGGACCGCCGCCGCCGAAATCGCGCGGGACGTGCTGCGCGACCACCTTCTCAAGCTTCACGCCAGCTGGCCAGCGCTGCTGGGCCTTGCGCCGCGGGCGCTGCCCGACGACTGGCGCGCCGGGGGCCACGGGCTTCTCGCGGCGCTCTTCGGTCCTGACGCCGAAGCGCCCGCGACCCCGGCAGCGTTCGACGTCTTTCTCGCGAGCAACCGCCCTGCAGCGGTGCCGCTGGCCTGCATTGCGCAGCGCTTTGCCCCCGGCGAGGCGGTGTCCGAGGGCCTGCCCGCGCCGGATGGCCAGACGCTCTGGCGGCGCGGGGCCTGCGAGAACTCGGTCGCAGCGCGCCACCTTTCGCACCCGGTGATGCGGGCGCTCGAGGCCAGCCACGGGCGCGGCCCGCTCTGGCGCGCCGCCTCCCGGCTCTATGATATCGAGGCGGCGGCGCTCGGCCGGCTGCCAGCGCTCGAGGTCGCGAAGGGCCGGGCGCTTGTGCCGGCGGCGCGCGGGACCTATGCCATTCACATGCAAGTGGAAAACGGCCACGTCACCGGGTTCGACCGGGTCACGCCCACCGATGCGCTGCTGGCGCAGGGCGGCATTCTCGCGCGCAGCCTCGCGACTTTGCCGGCAGAAAAGACCAGCCTTGGCGCGCTGCTGCTTGACATTCTCGACCCGTGCAGCCCGGTGCGGCTGCGGGAGGTGATCGATGCATGAGATGTCGCTCTGCGAAGGCATCCGCCGGGTTGTCGACCAGGCCGCCGCCGCGCCCGAGATCAATCGCGTCACCCGCGTGCGGCTCGAGATCGGCCGTTTCGCAGGGGTCGAGAAGCCTGCGCTGGAGTTCGCCTGGGAGGTCGTGATGCGCGGCTCCAAGGCCGAGGGCGCGGCGCTCGAGATGATCGACCTGCCGGGCCGCGCGCTCTGCTATGACTGCATGAAGACGGTGGAGATCGACCACCGGCTCGATCCCTGCCCGACCTGCGGCGGCGGAAAGCTGATGCCCGACGGGGGCGACGAGATGAGAATCAAGGATATGGAGGTCATCTGATGTGCACGGTTTGCGGCTGCAGCGGCAGCACGGTCGAAGGGCATTCGCACGATCACGGGGCAGGGCATACGCACGACCACGGGCATGATCATGCCCATGGCGATGGCCACCACCATCACCACCATGACCACGGCCATCACCATCATCACGGCGCCCATGGCGACATTCATTTCGGCACCGGCGCCGCCGGCGTGGCAGTTGGCAACATGAGCCAGGAACGGCTGATCGAGATCGAGACCGGCATCCTGTCGGAAAACGACCGCTACGCCGCGGCCAATCGCGCCCGGCTCGCGCGGCAGGGCGTCTTTGCCGTCAACCTCGTCTCCTCGCCGGGCTCGGGCAAGACCACGCTGCTCTGCGCCACCATCCGCGCGATGGGGGGCGATGTCGCGGTCATCGAGGGCGACCAGCAGACCAGCAACGATGCGGATCGCATCCGCGAGACCGGCGCCCCGGCGGTTCAGGTCAACACCGGCAAGGGCTGCCATCTCGACGGCCACATGGTCGGCCACGCGCTCGACCACCTGCATCTGCATGACGATGCGACGCTGTTCATCGAGAACGTCGGCAACCTCGTCTGCCCCGCCGCCTTCGACCTTGGCGAAGATGCCAAGGTGGCGATCCTGTCGGTCACCGAGGGCGAGGACAAGCCGCTGAAATACCCCGACATGTTCACCGCGGCGCGCATCGCGCTGCTGAACAAGGTCGATCTTGCGCCGCATTGCGATGTCGATCTCGATCTTTACGAGGCCAATCTGCGCCGGGTGAACCCCACCATCGAGGTGATCCGGGTCTCGGCCCGCACCGGCGAGGGGCTCGAACAGTGGATCGGCTGGCTGCGCAGCGAGGCGGCGGCCAAGCGTCTCGCGCAGGCGGCGGAGTAACGCGTATGTCCGGCGGCACGCTTCCCACCGTTCTGGTCGTCGATGACGAGCCGTTCTCGGTCGCCTCCATGCGCATGGCGCTGGAGGACGATTTCAACGTGCTTGAGGCCACCGACGCGGAGGCGGCGTGGCGCCTGCTCGAGGAGAACTGGGTGCAGGTGGTGGTCTCGGACCAGCGCATGCCGGGGCGCACCGGGGTCGAGCTGCTCTCGGACGTGCGCGACCGCTGGCCCGAGACGGTGCGCATCATCGTCACCGGTTATACCGAGAGCTCGGACATGATCGACGCCATCAACAAGGCGGGGATCTACCAGTTCATCACCAAGCCATGGCATCCCGAGCAGTTCCTGATGGCAGTGCGCAACGCCGCGCGGCTCTTCGAGCTGAGCCGCGAGCACGAGCGCATGAGCCTCGAAATGCGCTACCTCGGCAACACCGCGACGCAGAAGATGCAGGCCCGGCGTCAGCAGGCGCAGGAGGCCGCGGGGTTCGACAAGGTGTTGCGCGGCACCGGCAGCCCTCTGAACCCGACCATCGCGCTGGCGCGGCAATATGCCAGCTTCGAGGTGCCGGTGCTGATCACCGGCGAGGCGGGCACCGGCAAGGGTGATCTGGCCCGCGCCATGCATTACGGCTCGCTGCGCGCCGACCGCCCGTTCTACAAACTCAACTGCGCCGGCATGTCCGACGAGGTGCTGGCCGCCGAGCTCTTCGGGGCCAAGCGCGGCGCGGTTCCGGGCGCGGTGCAGGCCCGGGCGGGACTGTTGCAGAAGGCCGACCGAGGCACGCTTTTCCTCAACGGTGTCGATGCGCTCAGCCCGGCGATGCAGCTGCAGCTCCTGCACCTCGTGACCGAGGGCAGCTTTCAGCCGGTGGGCGGGCACGAGACCCTGCAAAGCGGCGCGCGGCTGCTCTTCGGCACCCATCGCGACCTGCGCGCGATGATCCAGCGCGGCCAGTTCCGCAGCGACCTGTTCTTCGAGATGGCTGTGACAGAGCTGGCGATCCCGGCGCTGCGCAGCCGCGTCCCCGACATCCCGCTGCTGGCCGAGCGCATGCTGCACGAGGCGGCCGAGCTGCACGGCAAGCCGGTGCGCGGCATCGCCCGCCCGGCGCTGGCCTTCCTCGAGAGCTACGACTGGCCGGGCAACCTGCCCGAGCTGCGCAACGAGGTGACCCGGATGCTGATCCTCGCGCAGGACATGACGCTGGGGCCGGAGCTGATCTCGCGCCACATCCTGCAGGCGGGCAATCACGGCGAGCGCGCCGAGGGGGCCGAGCTGCCGGCGAGCGGCACCGATCTGTGCACCCTGGAAGGCACGCTGAAGGAGCGCGTCGAGCTGATGGAGATGCGCATCCTCGGCGAGACGCTGACCCGGCTGAAATGGAACAAGTCGAAGGCGGCGGCAGAGCTCGGTCTCAGCCGCGTCGGGCTTCGGGCAAAGCTGGACCGCTACGGCATCGAGCCGCACGCGTCCGTATCGGAGGAGGACTGAGCCATGTGTCTGGGCATTCCCGGCCAGATCACCGAGATCACCGACCCATCCCGCCTGATGGCGATGGCCGATGTCTCCGGGGTCAAGCGAGAGGTGAGCCTCGCCCCGGTCGCCGACCGCCCGCTCGAGGCGCTGGTAGGCGAGTGGGTGCTGATCCACGTGGGCTTCGCCATGGCGGTGATCGACGAACACGAGGCCGCCGAGACGCTCGAGGCGCTGCGCGGCCTCGGCGAGGCGCAGGAGGCGCTCGAAGCGATGGAAGAGGGTGCGCGGGCCTTTGATGAGCCCGCCAAGGTGGAGGCGGCGCAATGAGATATGTCGAGGAATTCCGCGATCCCAAGGCCGCCAAGGGCGTGTTGGCGGCCATCGCCCGCGTCGCGGACGAGATCGGCGCCACCCGCGACGCGCCAGTGCGCATCATGGAGATCTGCGGCGGGCACACCCACGCGATCTTCCGCTACGGGCTCGACAAGCTGGTGCATGAGGGCATCGAGTTCATCCACGGCCCGGGCTGCCCGGTCTGCGTTCTGCCAATGAGCCGGGTGGATGAATGCGTCGAGATCGCCGAGCGTCCGGGCGTCATCTTCACCACCTTCGGCGATGCCATGAGGGTGCCGGGCTCGCGCAAGTCGCTGATGCAGGCCAAGGCCGATGGCTGCGACATCCGCATGGTCTATTCGCCGCTCGACGCGCTCGAGCTGGCGCGGCGCAACCCCGACCGCGAGGTGGTGTTCTTCGGTCTCGGCTTCGAGACCACGACCCCCTCGACCGCGCTGACCCTGCAGCAGGCGGCGCGCGAGGAGATCGGGAATTTCAGCGTGTTCTGCAACCACATCACCGTGCCGCCGCCGATCAAGGCGCTGCTCGATGATCCGCACATGCAGCTCGACGGCTTCGTGGGGCCGGGCCATGTCTCGATGGTGATCGGCATCCACCCCTATGACTTCATCGCCCGCGATTACGGCAAGCCCATCGCCGTGGCCGGGTTCGAGCCGCTCGACCTGCTGCAATCGGTGCTCATGGTGCTCGAGCAGATCCGCGACGGACGGGCGGAGGTGGAAAACCAGTATGCCCGCGTGGTGCCAGAGCATGGCAACCCGGTCTCGCTCGCCGCCATTGCCGATGTCTACGAGGAGCGCCCGTCCTTCGAGTGGCGGGGCTTGGGCGAGATCGACGCCTCCGGCCTGCGCATCCGCGAGGCCTATCGCGCCTGGGATGCGGAGGAGAAATTCGGCATCGGCTACGCGGTGGGGCGGAAAAAGGTCGAGGAGCCCGAGGGCTGCGCCTGCGGCGCGGTGATGACGGGCCGGATCAAGCCGACCGCCTGCCCGCAATTCGGCCGCGGCTGCACGCCCGACATGCCTCTGGGTGCGTTGATGGTGTCGTCCGAGGGGGCTTGCGCCGCCTACTGGACCTATGGCGGCGCGCGCGTGGTGGAGCCGGCGGAATGAACATGGCCTCCAAACCCTCCCGCCTGCGCGGCGACCGCGTGACGCTGGCCCATGGCGGCGGCGGGCGTGCGATGCGTGACCTGATCGAAGAGGTCTTTACGCAGGTCTTCCAGCCCGAAAGCGGCGAAGATCAGGCCCGGCTCATGCACGACGCGTTGCAGGTCGCGGGCGCGCGGCTGGCCTTCACCACCGACAGCTACGTGGTCACCCCGGTGGAGTTCCCCGGCGGCGATATCGGTAAGCTCGCCGTCTGCGGCACGGTCAATGATCTTGCGGTGGGCGGGGCGGAGCCGCTCTGGCTCTCGGCCTCTTTCATCATCGAGGAAGGCTGCGAGATCGCGCTCCTGCGTCGGATCGTCGCCAGCATGGCGCGCGAAGCCGAGGCGGCTGGGGTGCGGATCGTCACCGGAGACACCAAGGTGGTCGAGAAGGGCTCTTGCGACACGGTGTTCATCACCACGTCGGGCGTCGGCGTGATCCCGGCGGGGCGCGATCTGGGGGCCGCGCATATCCGGCCCGGCGACGTGGCCATCGTCAACGGCGTGCTGGGCGATCACGGCGCGACCATCCTCGCGGCGCGGGGCGATCTGGCGCTCTCGGCGCCCTTGCAGTCCGACTGCCAAGCGCTCGGCCACCTGATGGCGGCGGTGGCCGAGGCCTGCCCTGACCTGCGCGCGGCGCGGGATGCCACGCGCGGCGGGCTGGCTTCGGCACTGAACGAGATGGCCGAGGCGGCGGGTGTGTCGGTGGAGCTCGACGAGGCAGCGCTGCCACTGCGCCCGGAGGTCAAGGGAATGTGCGAGATCCTCGGTCTCGATCCGCTCTACGTCGCCAACGAGGGCGCGCTGGTGCTTTTCGTGCCCGAGGCCGAGGCCGAGGCAGCGCTGGCGGCGATGCGTTCGGTCGAGGCGGGGCGGGAGGCGGTGATCGTCGGGCGCGCGGTGGAGAAGGGCAGCGTGCCGGTGCGGATGCGCTCGGCCTTCGGCGGCACGCGGATCGTCGACATGCTGGTCGGAGAGCAATTGCCGCGGATCTGTTGAGGGGGGCGTATCAACCGTTTTCGACATGGCTTGTCCTGCATCCGACCCATGCCTGCGCGGAACAGGGACCGCCGAGCATCGGTCATGCTGGGAGCGTCCCAGTCGCTTGATGCTCTGAGCGTTGCCGGCGCGGAATCAAGGCCGAAGGCCGCCGCGCATCGGTCATGCCGGAGGCATGCCTTCGGCATGACCCGCCCCCCGGGGCCGGCGATTTGGCTGGGCTGGGCGCACAGCTTCGAGGTCCTTCGGACTTGGTCGGGATAAATCAAGGGATTCCAAACTGAGTTCGCCGCCCCGCGGACCGGCGATGCGCGGCGGCGTCCCGGCGTAGAGTCAATTGAGGATGCCCTAGCAGGCGAGTCGAGGCTGCGTCCAGCGCGCCTACCGCGCCACAACCACGGGCCGCCCCTTGTGCTGCAAGAGCTCGAACGGCGTGTCGAACACGTCGCGCAGGGTCTCTTCGGTCAGAACCGTCGCACTCTCGTCCTGCGCCACGATCCGACCGTCCTTCATCGCCACGATATGATCCGCCCAACCGGCGGCGGCGTTGATGTCGTGCAGCACGATGACGATGCTCCGGGACCCGTCCCGCGACAGACCGTGCAGCCGCGCCATCAGGTCGCGGGCGTGGCGCGGGTCGAGGGCGTTCAGCGGCTCGTCCAGAAGCATCCACGGCGTGTCCTGCGCGTAGGTCATCGCGATGAAGGCGCGCTGGCGCTGGCCACCCGACAGCGTGTCTATGGTGCGCTCGGCCAGATCGGTCAGCGCGAAGGCCACAAGCGCGCGGTCCACGGCCTCTTCGTCATCGCGGCGCGGTCGGCCCTGATGGTGCGGCCAGCGCCCGAAGCTGACCAGTTCACGCACCCGCAGCCGGCTGACCAGCGCCGGCGATTGCTGCAGCAGTGCCACCGTCCGGGCCCGCTGCCGATGCGGCACGGAGAACGGGTCGATGCCGTTGATGCGCACGCTGCCCGAAGAGGGCTTTTCCAGCCCCGAGATACAGTGCAGCAGCGTCGACTTGCCGGCGCCGTTGGGGCCGATCAGCGCGGTGATGCCGCCGCTCTCGATCCGGGTCGAGACGTCGTGCAGGATCGGGGTCGGGCCGGCATGGTAGCTCAGCGAGGAAATCTCGATCATCGACGTCTCCGTTTCAGCACGAGGAAGAGGAACACCAGCCCGCCGAAGAACTCGACGATCACCGCCAGCGCCGACTGGCTGCCGAGCAGGCGTTCGAACAGGAACTGGCCGGCGACGAGGATCAGCGCACCGAGGATTGCGGCCGCTGGCAGCAGGACCGCGTGACGGTGGCTGCCGGTCACCTGCCGCGCAAGGCTGGCGGTGAGCAGGCCGAGGAAGGTGATCGGCCCGACCAGCGCGGTCGAGACCGAGACCATCGCGGCCATCAGCAGCAGCGCCGTCATCACCACGCGGTCGTGGTTGAGCCCGAGCCCGCGCGCGGTGTCGCGCCCGAGCCCGGCGACGTCGAGCGCCGGGGCCATTCGCAGCGCCACCGCCATCGCGGCGAGCAGCACCACGGCGGAGAAGGTCAGCTGCTGCGGATCGACCCGGCCGAAGCTGGCGAACATCGCCTGTTGCACGACGGCGAAATCCGACGGGTCCATCAACCGCTGCACCATGCTCGACAGTCCACGCAGCAGTACGCCGAGGATGATGCCCGTGAGGATCATCCGGGTGATGTCTCGCGCATCGCGGCGCAGCAGGAGGCCGAAGAGCGCCACCGAGGCGACGCCGAGGGCGGCGACCTCCATCAGGAAGCGCGGCCCGGCGGGGATCGCGGCGGCACCGACGCCGCCCAGCAGCAGCACCAGCAGCGTCTGCATCAGCACGAAAAGCGCGTCGAAGCCCACGAGCCCCGGGGTCAGCAGCCGGTTGCCGGCGACGGTCTGGAACAGCACTGTCGCGGCTCCGGTGGCGGCGCCGACGCAGACCAGCGCCCCGAGCTTGGCGGCGCGCAGCCCGAGGATGAAGCCCACCGGCTGGCGCAGTTGCCACGCCAGAAAGGCGCCGCAGAGCACCAGCAGCGCGAGACCGAGCCAGAGGACGCGACGCTCAGCCATGACGGCGCGCCGGGGCCGCGTGCAGCAGCCAGAGGAAGACGCCGGCGCCGAACACCGCAACGACGGTGGCGGCGGGGATCTCGAACGGGTAGCGGATGGCGCGGCCGATGATGTCGGCGGTCAGCAACAGGATGCCGCCCCCCACGGCAATCAGCGGCAGGTTGGCGCGCAGGTTGTCGCCGCGCCAGCGCGCAATCAGGTTCGGCGCCACGAGCCCGACAAAGGGAAACCCGCCCACGGTGACCAGCACCAGCGCGGTGATCACCGACACCACCACCAGTCCCAGCGCCCGGGTCTGCGCATAGTCGAGCCCGAGGCTGCGGGCCTGCGCCTCGCCGAGCCCGAGGATGGTGATGCGGTCGGCGATGACATAGAGCAGCACCGCCAGCGCCGCGATCGCCCAGAGCCATTCGTAGCGCCCGATCATCACGCCCGAGAACTCGCCGAGCTGCCAGGCGCCGAGGAACTGCATCAGGTCGGTGGCCCAGGCGATGTAGACGCAGATCGCGCCGATGATGCCGCCATAGACGATGCCCACGATGGGCAGCAGCATCGGATCCTCGCGGGGCAGCCGTGCCGCCAGCGCGAGGTAGCCCGCCATGCCGGCCAGAGCCGAGGCCGCGGCGATCAGCATCTTGCCGGCCACCGCCAGTCCGGGGGCGATCAGCGTCACGGCAAGCAGACCCAGCATCGAGGCCTCGGGCGCGCCGGTCAGCGACGGCTCGACCAGCCGGTTCTGCACCACCTGCTGGACCACCACCCCCGCCAGCGCGAGGCCGGCGCCGGCAAGCAGCGCCGCGGCGGTGCGCGGGATGCGGCTCACCATCAGCAGCCAGCCGGCGTCATCGCCGAACGAGGCCGCCCCGAGCGTCAGGCTGACCACGACGAGCGCGGCCAGCAGGGCGAAGGTGAGGGTCCAGAGGCGCAACTTGGTTCAGCTCTCGCTTGCGCCGCCGAAGGCCGAGATGATCTCGTCGAGCGTGTGCATCATCGAGCTGGCACCGCCGCCCGAGACATACATCGGCGCGGCGTCGAGATAGACGATCTGGCCTTCCTGCGCGGCGGTGCTGCGCGCCACGAGCGGGTTGTCGAGGGTCGAGGCGGCGGCCTCGCCATCGGCGCCGATGGCGGCGGCGCGGTCGATCACCAGCAGCCAGTCCGGGTCGGTCTCGGCGATGAACTCGAACGAGATCGCCTGGCCGTGGGTGTCGTCCGAGAGGCCCGGATGCGCTTCGGGCAGGTCGAGCGCGCCGTGCAGCCAGCCGAAACGGCTGTTGGCGCCATAGGCCGAGATCTTGCCGCCATTGGTCAGGATGATGAGACCGTCGCCCTTGCCCTCGACGGCGGAACGCGCCTCCTCGATCTTGGCGTCGAGGGTCTCGGTCAGCGTTGTGGCCTCGTCCTGCTTGTCGAACAGCGTGCCGAAGGCGGCGATCCGGTCGCGCGCCTGCGCCACCATGTTCTCGCCCCAGATCGTCATGTCGATGGTGGGGGCGATCTGGCTCAGCGGCTCGCGCTGCGCCGAAGAGCGCCCGCCGACCACGATCAGGTCGGGCTGCATCACCGCGAGCGCCTCGAAGTCGGGCTCGAACAGCGTGCCGACCACCTCGGCCGAGGTCTTCACCTCATCGATGCCGTCAAGGTAGAGCGGGCTGGGCAGTCCGGCAATCGGCTGGCCGAGGGATGCGATGGTGTCGATCGCGGCCGGATCGAAGACGACGACGCTTTCGGGCGCATGGGGCACCTCGGTCGCGCCCGCAGCGGTCTCGACGGTCACGTCATGGGCAAGGGCGGAGGCGGCAGACGTGCAGGCAAACAGCCCTGCAAGCAGCAGAGGACGCATGGGGAGGCTCCCGGTCGTTGATGGGCGCGTGGCGTGGCGTCAGCCGGCTTCGCAAGGATGTTGGTCTGATAACGGATTGTTCTTCCTGCCTGCAATGCGTTAACTGACATAAACAATCAACTTTTGGAGTGCAGCCATGGCTCTGCAGCAATCCGGCACGTTCCAGACGCCCAATGCCTCGAAGTACCTTCAGCAGCTTTGCAAACATTTCGAGCACAAGGTCGCGGTTGTCTTCGACGAGTCCGAAGGCCGCGCCGCGCTCCCGCCGGGGCCGGCGCTTCTGAGCGCCAGCGCCGAGGCGCTTCTGGTCGAGATCAGCGCCCGGACCGAGGCCGATCTCGAGCGCGCGCGCTTCATCATCGACGACCACCTCAAGCGCTTCGCCTTCCGCGAGGGCTGCGAGGGGATGACCTGGGCCTGACCGCTGACCGGTTCGTGACAGGCAGAAAGGGGCGGGCCTTGCGGTCCGCCCCTTTTGCGTCTGGTCTCGCCTCCGAGGATCAGAAGCGCATCTTGGCGGTCACGAGGAAGGTGCGGCCCGGCTCGGTGAGCGGGACGACGGCACCGGTCGCGTCGAGGCCATCCGAGCTGCGGCTTGCATAGGTCGCATCGAACACGTTGCGCACATCGAGGCGCAGTTCGAGCTGGTCGAAGGCAGCGGGCGTGTAGCTGGTGTAGAGGTTGAGCACCTCGTAGCCGGGCAGGTCCGGATCGGTGGCGTCGTTCTCGAACGCCACTTCGGCGGTGCCGCCGACGCGCCAGTTGTCCTGGATGTCGTAGCCGCCCTCGAGCGTCAGGATGCTGCCGACCGGGCGCCCGAGATAGTAGGACGTGGTGCCGACGGTATCGTCATCCAGTTCGACATTGGCATGGGTGTAGTTCAGCTTGGCGAAGGCGCTTTCGCCGGTATAGCTGACCGAGCCGTCGAAGCCGCGCGAGGTCAGGTCCGCCTGCGCGCCACGGTCGCCGCCCGAGGGGAGCACCGCGGTGATGTCGTTGATCTCGGTGTGGAACACCGCGCCACTGACCGCCCAGGGGCCATTTTCGTAGCGCAGGCCGATGCGGGCCGAGTTGGAGCGCGACGGGGTGAAGTCGTCATAGGTCCAGTCGTTGCGGAAGTTGACCAGCGCCGCCTCGCCAAGCGCGAAGCCGCCCCAGGTGGAGGCGATGCCGGCGTTGAGCGAGAGCGTCTCGGTCAGCACGTAGTCGAGCGCGGCATTGCCGCTGAAGCCGCCCTCCTCGAACTTCCGGCCATCGGCGCCTTCGAACCACTGGTAATCGTAGCGCGCGCCGTAGCTCACCGAGAGCCGGTCGGTCAGGTCTTGGCGGGCCTGCGCAAAGATGCCGAAATTGGTGTTGGTCTCCTCGCCCGAGGTCCCCTCGGTGGCCTCGGCGCTTTCGTCGAAGAAGTCGAACCCCGCGGTCAGCGTGCCGTTGTCCAGCAGGAACTCGTTCTTGGCGGTGCCGGACAGGCTGGTGTTGATGCCCGAGTTGTTGCCAACGTCGACTTCCTGCTCGTTGTAGGTAAGCTGAAGGTCGGGCGCGAGCCAGCCCTGCGGCTGCTCGTCGGTGTAGGACAGCGTGTAGGAGCTGCGGCGGGCATACCCGTCGATGATCTCGGTGGGGCGGGCGGCGCTGGTAAGCCCGGCGAAGTCGGCCCGGATGAAGCCCCCCTGCGAGGCACGCGGACCGGTGTCTTCGGTCTCGGAGGCCGAGAAGGCCAGCCGCTTGCCGGTCTCGGTGGTGTAGGCGAGCTTGAGCATGTAGTCGGACAGCTCCGCCGCGGTGCCGTCGATGGTGTCGCCGTCGCCGTCCTTGTACTCGTCGCCCTCCTGATGCGTGGTGCTCAGCAGCCACTCGAAGCCGCCCTGCGCGCCGAACAGCGTCGCGGTGCCGCGCAGGCCGGAACCGTTGCTGCCGCCGGTCACGGTGGCGAGACCGCCGAAGTTGTCACCGGGCTCGAGCAGGTCGCGGGCATCCTTGGTGGTGTAGGCGAGCACGCCGCCAAGGCCGCCGGGGCCGGCATCCGCCGGGGCGAGGCCTTCGCTGACCTCGACCGACTTGAGCAGCGACGGGTCGAGCAGCACGTTGCCGGTGTGGTGGAACGCGCCCTTGTTCTGGCGCGCGCCGTCGATGGTGACCGAGAGCAGCGACTCCTCGATGCCGTTCACCATGACCTTCTGGGCCATCGCGGCGCCGCCGCTGACGGTGACCGAGGATTCGCCGGCGAAGACGTCTTTCACCGTGGCCGGGTTGCGGCTCTCGATCTCTTCCTCGGTGATCTGGGTGTTGCCGAGCAGGCTCTGCGCCGCGGCGCCTTCGATCCGAAGCGTGCCGAGAAACAGCGAGTCGGCGTCCTGAGCCGAGGCGGTTCCGGCGCAGAATGCCGTGGTCAGGAGCAGCAGCCCCTTGCTTTTGCTAAACATTGTTGGGTCCCTCACGTGACAGGCGCAGCCGTCGCTGGATTGCACGGGCGAGGGACCCCCGCGCTGTCTGGCTGGCCATATTGCTGAGCGGAAGTAATCGACTGTTTTTGTCGGATCAATCTCCGGGGCGCGCGCACTGCGTGTCGGGCACGACGTTGTGCTCTTTTTGTCTCGCTAGCGCGCCAGCGCGAGCAGGCCCGTCACGTCGAGATGGGCTTCCATGTGATCGGCCAGCCCGTCGAGCACCGCCTCGACCGTGCTGTCGTAGCGGCCGGCGCTCTGCACCCCGAAACCGTCGAGCCACGCGGCGCGGAAGGCATCGTCGCGGAACATGCCGTGCAGGTAGCTGCCCGCGATACGGCCATCGGGGGTCGCCGCGCCCTCCGGCTCTCCCGCGACATGGGCGAAGGGGCGGGCGCGGTCCGGGCCGTCGCTGCGGCCGATATGGATCTCGTAGCCGCGGAACGCCCGGCCTGTCGCTGCATGGGTGGCGCGGGTCTCGGTAAGGCGCTTGTCGCCGGTCATCACCGTGTCGATCTCGAGCAGGCCGAGGCCCGGCGTGGTGCCGGGCGGCCCCTCGATGCCGTCGGGATCGCGGACGCTGCGGCCCAGCATCTGGTAGCCGCCGCAGATCCCGAGCACATGACCGCCACGTCGCACATGCGCGGCAAGGTCCACGTCCCAGCCCTGAGCGCGCAGGAAGGCGAGGTCGCCGCGGGTCGACTTGCTGCCGGGCAGGATCACCAGATCCGCGTCGCCGGGGATGGCGCGTCCGGGTCCCAGCATGGTGAGCCGCACCCCGGGCTCCTGCGCCAGCGGGTCGAGATCGTCGAAATTGGCGATCCGTGACAGCGCGAGGCAGACCACGTGCAACCCCTCGGTGCGGCGCGGGGTGTGGATGTCGACCGCGTCTTCGGCGGGCAGCTTCCACGCGTCCGGGAACCAAGGCAGGGTGCCGAAGCCTGGCCAGCCGGTGTGGGCCTCGATCATCCGGTAGCCATCGTCGAAGAGCCGGAGGTCGCCGCGGAAGCGGTTGATCAGGAAGCCTTTCACCATCGCCGCGTCGCCCGGGTCGAGCACCGCCTGCGTGCCGACGATCTGCGCGATGACGCCGCCCCGATCAATGTCGCCAGCGAGCACCACCGGCACTTGCGCGGCGCAGGCAAAGCCCATGTTGGCGATGTCGCGCGGGCGGAGATTGATCTCGGCCGGGCTGCCCGCGCCCTCCACGATCACCAGATCGTGCCGGGCGCTGAGCCGGGCGAAACTGTCGAGCACCGCGTCGAGAAGGCGGGGCTTCAGCGTGCCATAGTCGCGCGCCTCGCTGGTCGCGATCCGCTTGCCCTGCACCACCACCTGCGCGCCGGTGTCGGTCTGGGGCTTCAGCAGCACCGGATTCATGTCGCTGTGCGGCGCCAGCCCGCAGGCCAGCGCCTGCAGCGCCTGGGCGCGGCCGATCTCGCCGCCATCGGCGGTCACGGCGGCGTTGTTCGACATGTTCTGCGGCTTGAACGGCGCCACGTCGATGCCGCGCTTTCGGGCGGCGCGGCAGAGCCCCGCGACCAGCAGCGACTTGCCCACGTTGGAGCCGGTTCCCTGGATCATCAGCGCGGTCATCGGCGGGGACCCGGCTCAGGCGTCGGGCTTGCGGCGGGCGCGGATCAGCGTGTGCTGGCTGACGATCTCGTAGCCCAGCCGCGCCACCAGCTCGGCGCGCAGGCGGTTGATCTCGTCGCTGGTGATCTCGATCACCTCGCCGGTGTCGATATCGACGAGGTGGTCATGATCGGCAGAGGGCATGACTTCGAAGCGGGCCGGCTCGTTCTCGAAGCTCAGGCGCTGGATCAGGCCGGCCTCCTCGAGCGCCGAGAGCGTGCGGTAGACCGTGGCGAAGGAGACCGAGCCGTCGATCTCGCGGGCGCGGGTAAAGACCTCGTCGGCATTGGGATGGTCCTGCGCCTGCATCAGGATCGACAGCACGCGCAGACGCTGCTGCGTCACGCGCAGCCCCGCGGCGCGCAGCGCCTCGGCGAAGTCGGTTGTTTCCGCAGTCATGCGACCTGTCCGTTGCCCTGAATGGCCCTCTTGGTATCGCCGCCGCGCGGGGCTTGCAAGAAAAGGCCGGGGCCGTGCGGTGATTCGCGGCCTCAGCCCGTGGCCGGAGCCGCCCCGGACGGGCCGGGCGTGCGGCGTTGGCACAAAATCGCATGTCGCAAAGCTGCGCCGATGCGCCGGTTTCGAGCCCGTGCCGCGACCCGCGATTTCCTTCAGGAAACGCCTGTTTCGCATGGGCGGCGGCGGTTTCCCGGGCGGCGCATTCGGCGCTGGAGCCGGGGCCGCCGCCATGAAATCTCACGCAATCGGCAGAAAGATTCGCTTGCTTTGTCGGATCGGGGGGCGTAGCTCCAGCGGCGGGACACCCCTCCCCAACGAGGGGCATCTATCTGGAAGGTTAGGCAGATATGGCTACCAAGCACCCGTCCACGCGGCCGGCAAACCCGCGTTTTTCTTCTGGCCCCTGTGCCAAGATCCCCCAGTATTCCCTGGATATGCTCGCCGACGCTCCGCTCGGCCGCTCGCACCGTGCCAAGGTCGGCAAGGACAAGCTGAAAGCGGCCATCGAGGGCACCCGCGAGATCCTGGGCATCCCCGCAGACTACAAGATCGGCATCGTGCCGGCCTCCGACACCGGCGCAGTTGAAATGGCGATGTGGTCGATGCTCGGCGCCCGCAAGGCCACCATGGTGGCGTGGGAAAGCTTCGGCTCGGGCTGGGTCACCGACGTGGTCAAGCAACTCAAGATCGACGCAGACGTGAAGACCGCCGAGTATGGCGAGATCGTCGACTTCGCCGAGATCGACTTCGACACCGACGTCGTCTTCACCTGGAACGGCACCACCTCCGGCGTGCGCGTGCCGAACGGCGACGCGATCCCCGCCGATCGCGAGGGCCTGACGATCTGCGACGCCACCTCGGCGGCCTTCGCGCAGGACCTGCCGTGGGACAAGCTCGACGTGACCACCTTCTCCTGGCAGAAGGTGATGGGCGGCGAAGCGGCTCATGGCATGCTGATCCTCAGCCCGCGCGCCGTCGAGCGTCTGGAAAGCTACACCCCCGCCTGGCCGCTGCCGAAGATCTTCCGCCTGACCAAGGGCGGCAAGCTGATCGACGGCATCTTCACCGGCGCGACGATCAACACGCCCTCCATGCTGGCGGTCGAGGATTACCTCGTGGCGCTCGAGTGGGCCCGCAAGGTTGGTGGCCTGCCGGAGCTGATGAAGCGCGCCGACACCAACGCCAAGGTGCTTTGGGATTTCTGCGACCGCAACGACTGGATTGCCAACCTGGCAGTGGACCCGGCGACGCGCTCGAACACCAGCGTGTGCCTCAAGTTCACCGATGACCGCATCCAAGACGGCGCGGCCTTCGCCAAGGCGGTGGCCAAGAAGCTCGAGGATTACAACGCCGCCTATGATGTCGGCGCGTATCGCGATGCGCCTGCCGGCCTGCGCGTGTGGTGCGGTGCCACCGTCGAGGCGTCGGATGTCGAGGCGCTGACCCTCTGGCTCAAGTGGGCTTTCGAGGACGTGCTCGAAGCGCAGACCGCGACCGCGTGATCCGCAAGGGTGGGCGATGCGCCCACCCGACCCCCAAAAGAATACCTGAATGACAGTGCGGAGCGGGCCCGAGCGTCCACCGCTTTCTCTCATCATATCCAAAGGACAAGCCCAATGGCCCCCAAGGTTCTCGTTTCCGACAAGCTTTCCGAAACCGCCGTCCAGATCTTCCGCGACCGCGGCATCGACGTCGATTTCATGCCCGATCTCGGCAAGGACAAGGACAAGCTCGCCGAGGTGATCGGCCAGTATGACGGCCTCGCCATTCGCTCGGCCACCAAGGTGACCCCGACCATCCTCGAGCACGCCACCAACCTCAAGGTCGTGGGCCGCGCCGGCATCGGCACCGACAACGTCGACAAGGAAGCCGCGTCCAAGAAGGGCGTGATCGTGATGAATACGCCGTTCGGCAACATGATCACCACCGCCGAGCACGCCATCGCGATGATGTTCGCCGTGGCCCGCCAGATCCCCGCCGCCGACGCTTCGACCCAGGCCGGCAAGTGGGAAAAATCCAAGTTCATGGGCACCGAGCTTACCGCCAAGACCCTCGGCGTGATCGGCGCCGGCAATATCGGCGGCATCGTCTGCGACCGCGCCCGCGGCCTGAAGATGAAGGTCGTGGCCTACGATCCGTTCCTGTCGGAAGAGAAGGCCGCGCAGATGCAGGTCGAGAAGGTGGAGCTCGATGAGCTGCTGCGCCGCGCCGACTTCATCACCCTGCACGTGCCGCTGACCGATGGCACCCGCAACATCCTCTCGAAGGAGAACCTCGAGAAGACCAAGAAGGGCGTGCGCATCATCAACTGTGCCCGCGGCGGTCTCGTCGACGAGGCGGCTCTGGCCGAGCTGATCAAGTCGGGCCACGTGGCCGGCGCCGCCTTCGACGTGTTCGCCGAGGAACCGGCCAAGGAGAACCCGCTCTTCGGTCTGCCGAACGTGGTCTGCACGCCGCACCTCGGTGCCTCGACCACCGAGGCGCAGGAGAACGTCGCCCTGCAGGTGGCCGAGCAGATGTCGGACTACCTGCTCACCGGCGCCGTCAGCAACGCGCTCAACATGCCGTCGGTGACCGCCGAGGAAGCCAAGGTCATGGGCCCGTGGATCAAGGTGGCCGAGCATCTCGGCGGCTTCATCGGCCAGATGACCGAAGAGGCGGTGAAGGCGATCAACATCACCTATGACGGCGAGGCCGCCACGATGAACCTCGAGGCGCTGAACTGCGCGCTGATCGCGGGCATCATGAAGGCCAGCAGCCCCGAGGTGAATATGGTCTCCGCGCCGGTCATCGCCAAGGAGCGCGGCATTCAGATCGCCACCACCCGTCAGGAACAGTCCGGCGTGTTCGAGGGCTACATCAAAGTCGCCGTGACCACCGAGAAGCGCGAGCGCTCGATTGCCGGCACCGTGTTCTCGGATGGCAAGCCGCGCTTCATCCAGATCAAGGGCATCAACATCGATGCCGAGGTCGGCGAGCACATGCTCTACACCACCAACGAGGACGTGCCGGGCATCATCGGCAAGCTCGGCACCATGCTGGGCGAGCACAAGGTCAACCTCGCCAACTTCACCCTCGGCCGTTCGGCGCAGGGCGGTGAGGCCATTGCCATCGCCTATCTTGACGAGGCCATGGACGCGTCGGTGGTCGATGCGCTCAAGGCGACCGGCCTGTTCCGCCAGGTGAAGCCGCTCGAGTTCGACGTGGTCTGATCCCCGGATTGCCGAGGCAACCATCGCGACGCCGCCCCTCGGGGCGGCGTTTTGCGTGATGGGGCAGAGGGGGCGGGCGCGAACAGCGCTAACATTTTCCGGAGGCCCGGTTGCGCTGCGCTGCGGCAGACGGCATCTAGATGGGGACGAAAAGGACTGACATCATGCAACCCATCTTCGCGATCGGCGACATTCACGGCCAGATCGACGAGCTTATCAAGGCGCTGGAACTGACCCTCAAGGACGAGGCTGCCGGCGCGCCCATCGTGTTTCTCGGAGATTTCGTTGATCGTGGCCCGGACAGCCGGGGCGTGATCGACTTCCTCATGGAGGGGCAGGCCGAGGGCCAGCCCTGGACCTGCATCATGGGCAACCATGACCGGTTCCTGCTGCGCTATCTCGAGAACCCCGCCTATCAGGATCCGCAGGTCAGCCGGCCGCTGCTCTATACCGATCCGCCGATCGGTGGCGACAAGACGCTGGCTTCCTACGGGGTCGACATGGACGAGCGCCGCAAGGCCGAGGAGATTCATGCCGACGCGCTCGAGGCGGTTCCGCAGGCGCATCGCGACTGGATCGCCGCGCTGCCGCGGATGCACGAGACCGAGGAGCAGATCTTCGTCCATGCCGGCCTGCGCCCGGGCGTGGCGCTCGACGAGCAGGTCGAGGACGACCTGCTCTGGATCCGCAAGCCGTTCCTCGAGCACACGGGCGATTTCGGCCGGCTCGTGGTGCACGGTCATACCGCGCTGGACCTGCCGCAGCTCTATCCGAACCGGCTCAACATGGATGGCGGTGCGGGCTATGGTCGCCCGCTCTACCCGGCGGCGCTACTGGGCCGCGACGCCTTCCTTCTCGGTCCCTTCGGGCGCGTCCGGCTTTAGGGCGCACCACGCGTCATACTGCGACAGGAATACCCGGCCCGAGAGATCGTGCAGGAAGTGCGAGCGTTGCAGCCGGTCCATCACCGGACCCTTCACCTCGGTGAGGTGCAGGGTGATGTTCTGCTCGGCGAGGCGGCGGTTCAGCTCCTCCAGCGTCTCGAGCGCGCTGTGGTCGACCTCGTTCACGGCGGGGAACATCAGCACCACGTGGTCGAGCTTTTCGCATTCCGCCACCCGCTCGAGCACGTAGTCTTCGAGGAAACGGGCGTTGACGAAGTAGAGGCTCTCGTCCACGCGCAGGGTCAGCACGCCGGGCAGGGTCTCGACCTTGTGGCGCAACACGTTGCGGAAGTGCTGCGTGCCCGGCACCAGCCCGACCTCGGCCACGTGCGGCTTCGAGGTCTTGTAGAGGTGCAGGAAGATCGACAGCAGCACCCCCGCCGAGACGCCGACCTCGACGCCGACCAGCAGGGTCAGCACGATGGTGGCGGTGACGGCGGTGAAGTCGACCTTGGAATAGCCCCAGGTCTTCTTCAGGATCGAGAAGTCGACAAGGCTCAGCACGGCGACGATGATGGTGGCGGCCAGCGTCGCCTTGGGCAGGAAGAACAGCAGCGGCGTGAGCACCAGAGTCGCGATGCCGATGCCGACGGCGGTATAGGCACCCGCGGCGGGGGTCTCGGCGCCGGCGTCGAAATTGACAACCGAGCGCGAGAAGCCGCCGGTGACCGGGAAGCCGCCCGAGATCGCAGAGGCGATATTCGAGGTGCCGAGACCGATCAGCTCTTGGTCCGGGTCGATGCGCTGGCGCCGCTTGGCGGCCAGCGTCTGGGCGACCGAGACCGACTCGACGAAGCCGATGATCGAGATCAGCACCGCGGGCAGCAGCAGCGTCTGCCACATCGAAAGGTCGAAGGACGGGGCCGAGAGCGGCGGCAAGCCGGTGGGCACCTCGCCCACCAGTCTCACACCGTGATCACCGAGGCCGAAGGCCCAGGCGACAAGCGTGGTCACAACCACCGCCGCGACCGGGCCGGCCTTGGCGAAGATGTCGGCCATGCGCGGTCCGAGGCCCGCCTTGCGCAGCAGCGGCTTCAGGCCCTTGCGGACCCAGAACAGGAAGGCGGTGGCCGAGACGCCGATCACCAGCGTGATCAGGTTGGTCTCGCCGATATGCTCGAAGATCGAGATCACCAGCTCGACCAGCGTGTGGCCGCCCGCGTCGATGCCGAAGATATGCTTGAGCTGCGAGGCGGCAATCAGCACGCCCGAGGCGGTGATGAAGCCCGCGATCACCGGGTGCGACAGGAAATTGGCAAGAAAGCCCAGCTTCAGCATGCCGAGCAGTGTCAGGAACACGCCCGAGATGAAGGCGAGCGTGATCGCGGCAAGCGCGATGTCGCCGGGCGTGGACAGCCCGAGCTGTCCGATGGCCGCCGCGGTCATCAGCGAGACCACCGCCACCGGGCCCACCGCCAGCGCCCGCGAGGTGCCGAAGATGGCATAGGCCACCAGCGGCAGGATCGAGGCGTAGAGCCCCATCTCGGCGGGCAGGCCGGCGAGCAGCGCGTAGGCCAGCGATTGCGGGATCAGCATGATCGTCACGATCACCGCTGCGACGAGATCGGAGGTCGCGGTGTCGCGGTTGTAGACCCGCGCCCAGGTCAGGATCGGGAGATAGCGGAAGAGCGTCTCGCGGGTGGGGCGGGGCATGGTCATGAAAGCTGTCCTGCGGATCGGTGGCAGAGAAGGCGCCCGGGGAGAGTCGCCCTGTTGGCGCTAGATATATTCAATAGATAGAATTTGTGAAGAGGGGAAATGGAATAACCGGGTCACGGTTCCTCGATAGGAGGGAAATCGGCCCCGGATCAAGTCCGGAGCCGGAAAGCTGTTCTTTGGGCGTCCGGCGTGGCTCAGCCAGCGGTGACCTTCTCGGGCCGCGCCATCCATTCCTTGCCGCGCAGCATCGCCTTCCAGTAGACCGGCGGCAGGATCTGTTCCTTGAGGAGCCACGCGGCGCGGGTCGGCTTGGTGCCATCGAGCAGCCATTTGGGGAAGCTCGGCAGCAGCGCGCCGCCATAGCCGAACTCGGCCAGCACGATCTTGCCGCGCTCGACGGTAAGCGGGCACGAGCCGTAGCCGTTGTAGACCGCGTGAGGCGACAGCCCGTCGATATCGGCAGCGACGTTCTCGGCCACGATCGGGGCCTGCATCCGCGCGGCGGCGGCGGTCTTGGCGTTGGGCGCGTTCATCACGTCGCCAAGGCTCCAGACATTGTCGTAGCTCTTGTGGCGCAGGGTGTTCTGGTCGACATCGACCCAGCCGGCGGCATCGGCCAGCGGCGAGACGCGGATGAAGTCGGGCGCGGTCTGCGGCGGGCAGACATGCATCATGTCGAACGCGACATCGATGGTGAACGGCTCGCTGTCGGGCGTGTTGACCGCGAATGTGGCTGTCTTCGCGGGGCCATCCACGGCGATCAGGTTGTGGAAGAAGTTCAGCGAGGCGTCGTATCGCTTCACGTAATCCATCAGCGCGGGAACGTAATCCTTCACCCCGAAGAGCACGCCGCCGGCATTCATGAACTGGATGTCGATGCGCGGCAGGATGCCGGTGCGGTGCCAGTGATCGCCCGAGAGATACATCGCCTTTTGCGGCGCGCCGGCGCATTTGATCGGCATCGGCGGCTGGGTGAACAGCGCCGTGCCGCCCTTCAGCCCCTTCACCAACTCCCAGGTATAGGGCGCAAGATCGTAGCGGTAGTTGGAGGTGACGCCGTTCTTGCCCAGCGTCTCGACCAGCCCGTCGACCTTGGCCCAGTCGAGCTTGAGGCCCGGGCAGACGATCAGGCGCTGGTATTTCACCACCCGGCAGCCATCGAGGATCACCGCGTTGTTCTGCGGCTCGAAGGCGGCGACGGCGGACTTGATCCAGTGCACCCCCTTGGGGATCAGGCTGCCCATGGTGCGGGCGGTGGTCTCGGGCTCGAAGATGCCGCCGCCGACCATGGTCCAGCCGGGTTGGTAGTAGTGCACGTCGGCCGGGTCGAGCAGGGCGATCTCGAGATCGGGCTTGCGCGCCTTGAGGCTGGCCGAGACGGCAATGCCCGCGGCGCCACCGCCGACCACAACCACGTCGAAACTGGCGTCGCCGGTGTCGGTCGGGGTCTTGCCGCCGTTGACGATGCGCCGCACCACGCCAGCCATGTCGTAGCCGGCCTGCTTGGTGGCCATCAGGATGCGTGCCGGCGCCATCTGACCGGCTTGGCTCAGCGACCACAGCGTTGCCGAGCGTGTGCCTGTGCGGCAATAGGCAAAGACCGGGCCGGGCAGCTCGCGCAGGGCACGGCCAAAGGCCTCGGCGTCGGTGTCCTGAACCTTGCCCGAGATCACCGGCAGGTAGCGTGTCTCGAGGCCCGCCGCCTTGGCTGCCGCCTCGATCTCTTCAAAGCCCGGCTGATCGGCACCTTCGCCGTCGGGGCGGTTGCAGATGATCGAGCGGTAGCCGGCCGCCGCGATCTCGGACAGGTCCGACGCCGCGATCTGCGGCGAAACCGTGAGGTCGTCGTTGATTTTGCGGAATTCCAAGGCGCGTCTCCTCCAGCACGGGAATCAGGGCAGTGGGGTCTTTTACATTCATTGTTGTGAATTTGTCATGCGTTGTCACGTCGCATGGCTTCCCGAGCTGGTGAGGGCGCCGTCCAGGCGGCTGAATAGGCGCGCGTGCGGCCCCTGAAACGAAAAACGCCGCCCCGAGGGGCGGCGTTTCGCGATACCGAAAGGCGTGGGCTCAGAAGCCGAGGCCTTCGTATTTCTTCTTGAACTTCGACACGCGGCCGCCGGTGTCCATGAGGCGCGAGGTGCCGCCGTTCCATGCCGGGTGCACGGTCGGGTCGACGTCGAGCGACAGGGTGTCGCCTTCTTTGCCCCAGGTGGTGCGGGTCTGGTAGATGGTGCCGTCGGTCATCTTGACGTCGATGACGTGGTACTCGGGGTGGATGCCCTTTTTCATGACGTCGCTCCTTATGCGCCGGCGCCGGCGAGCGGCTTGTAGTTGGTGTCTTCCGCGATACGGGCGGATTTGCCGCGACGCGAGCGGAGGTAGTAGAGCTTGGCGCGACGGACACGGCCGCGGCGCACGACGGTGATCGACTCGATGTTGGTCGAGTACAGCGGGAACACACGCTCCACGCCTTCACCGAAGGAAATCTTGCGAACGGTGAACGAACCCGCGATGCCCGAGCCGTTCTTGCGGCTGATGCAGACGCCTTCGTAGTTCTGCACACGGGTACGGGTGCCTTCGGTCACCTTGTAGCCGACGCGCACGGTGTCGCCGGGCTTGAAGTCGGGGATATCTTTCCCCAGGGCGGCAATCTGTTCCGCCTCGAGCTGTGCGATCAGATCCATCTGACCTTCTCCTTATTCTTCACGGTTTTCCCGCGGGTGATGTCCTGAGCAGAGCTGTGCAGGCACAGATGCGTCGGCTGTTCTTTGTTTTGTGGCGGCGCTCTGCGGCAGGTCTGCCGGCAGCTCGGTCACCAATATCCAGCGGCCCCGAGTCGCCCCGAAGCCGTGAATGCGCCCTGTTAAGCCGCCTTGGCCCGCAAATCAAGGGGTTTCAGTGGGGGCAGGGCCGGCTCAGCGCTTGCCTTTCGGGGCCTCGGCCAGCGCCCGTTCATGCGCCTCCCAGAGGTCAGGGCGCCGGGCCCGGGTGATCTCTTCCGATTGCTGGCGGCGCCATTTCTCGATCTCGCCGTGATGGCCCGAAAGCAGCACCGGCGGGATCTCGTGGCCCTGCCACTCGGCGGGGCGGGTATATTGCGGATGCTCGAGCAGCCCGTGCGAGAAGCTCTCTTCCTCGATCGAGTCGGCATTGCCGAGCACGCCGGGCAGCAGGCGCACGGTGGCGTCGAGCATCGCCTGCGCGGCCAGCTCGCCGCCGGTGAGCACGTAGTCTCCGAGCGAGACCTCCATGACGCCGTAATGGTCGAGCACCCGCTGGTCGAGCCCCTCGAACCGGCCGCAGATCAGCGTCACGCCCGGCGCCTGCGCCAGCCGGCGCGCCATCGGCTGGTCGAAGCGGCGTCCCCGCGGGGACAGGTAGATGATCGGCGCGGCGCCCGAGATCTTGCGGCGCGCGGTCTCGAGGGCCCGGCCCATCACGTCGGGGCGCAGCACCATGCCGGCACCGCCGCCGGCTGGGGTGTCGTCGACATTGCGGTGCTTGCCCTCGCCGAAATCGCGCAGGTTCACCGGGTCGAGCTGCCAGATCCCGTCCTGCAGCGCCTTGCCGGTCAGCGACAGGCCGAGCACGCCCGGAAAGGCCTCGGGGAAGAGGGTGATGACCTGTGCCGTCCAGGCGCGGGCGAGCGCCGGGCGATCGGTCATCAGCTCACGCGGCTTGAGGCTCGGGCGGATGGTCTTGCGACCATGGGATTTGGGTGTCTCGCTCATGCGCCTCCTGTAGCCGCACCGGCGGGACGGCTCAAGCGTCGTGCTGTGGCGCAATCTCGATATAGTGCTCTAGGCGCGGCGGTGCGATCATCCGGCCGGCTCGAAGATCCCAGTTGTCGCGGGGGCGCGGGGCCTCTCCGTGGGACGTGGCGAAGATATCGGTCGGGTCGGGCCAGCGCGGCTGCCCGGTCTGCTCTGCAAGCGTGTCAAGCTGGGACGAGAGCGCCGATGCCGCCCGGCTCGCTTCATCCGCATCCTTCGGCACAAATCCAAGCGCCTGCCCGGTGTAGCGCCCGGCATTCCAGCCCCGGATCACGCTGCACAGCCCGCCGAGCCACTCGGTCTCCCCGTTGCGCAGGGCGATCGGGATGCGGCCCGCCTCGGCGATGCGGCTGAGATAGAGCGCGACGCTGGCGCGCTCGCATCCCGGTTGTCGCGCACACCAGAGCGCGGCGCGGGCCTGCTCGGGGTCGGCGAGGTCATGTTCGGCAATCACCTTGTGCCATAGGTCGGGGTCGGGGGCGGTCAGTGCGCGCAGCGCGTCGACAAGCGTGTGTCCTTTGCCCGGGGCGGTCTGCTTCCAGGCCATCCTCGTGGCGCGGAAGGCGGCCCTCTGACGTTCGAAACGTTGGCGGCGTGCGTCGATCTCGAGCACCCGGTCGCGGATCGCGAGAACCACGTCGGGCTTGCGAAAGCGCTGCGCCAGCTCGCCTGCACGGCAGGGGTCGGCGGCGATCAGCTCGCGCAATTGCCACAGGGCCTGGAGTTGCCTGTCATCCAGCTGTTCGACGGTCTCTGCCCGCCAGGTGTGCAGGATGCGCCCGAACACCCGGCTACGCACCGCCGCGCGGGTTTCGGGCTCATGCAGTGCCGCGGGATTCCGCCGCCCGTCGGCTGCCCGGAGGAGGACGTCGAGCTCCTTGCGCATCGTGGCAGGGGGCGGGACGTCGCGCGGCAGGCGCCGATACGCCCGGGCCGTCAGAAGGCTGGGCGCTGCCGCCGCTGCCGCGCGCCTATCGAGGCGCGGCAGCTTTGCTGCGGACAGGGCAAGTGCCGTCACTACACCGATGCTCGAGAGGATCGTGACCTGCATCATCACCGGCAGATCGGCCCGCTGATGCAGGATCAGAAATAGCAGCGCCGACGTTGTCGCGACGCCATACCAAAGCACACGTTGAATCGCCGGGACCATGAGCGCCCCCTTTTTGTCAAAATCCAGTCTCAAATTGATTTTGATTATGGCGAATTATTGCTGTTACGGGGAAGTTTTCTTGATCTGTTTACCAATTCGTAACGATTGGGGGCTCTTAACTCTTTTTGTTTGCGATTCGACGCAGATTTTTCTTCGCGTCGCGCAGGTTTTCCTCGCTGAGCGCGCTGCGGTTGAGCGCCAAGAAGACCTCGTCGAGCCCGGAAACCGGCTGGGCATTCACCGGCGGGAGAATCGCCAGAGCGTCTCGAATCTCAGGAACTAGGGCGAAAAGGTCGAGCAGAGGCGCAAGCGGCCCCTCCCTTCGGTCTCGGCTGAGATCGAGCGATTCTGACATCACACGTGCCGGAGCCACCGCTTTGGCCACGGCCTCGACGGTCCCGGTCAGATCCGTGGCCACCTCCGGTCGGGTGGCGTAGAGGTCGAGATCATCGGTCAGCCGTGTGCTGCGCAGGTTCTGCCACCATGTCGAGCGCAGCCAAGTATCGCTGTCCCGGGTCGAGAAGAAAAATATGAGATCGAGATTGTCTCCGAAGCGGTGGCGCGCGTTCTCGGCAATCACCGACATGATCCGCGGCGCCGCGTGATAGCCGGGACGGCGGCGGCGGCCGGGCAGATGACCCGACAGATCCTCGGAGGACATCAGAATCGGGCGCGGGTCGTCGCGCTCGATCCGGCGAAAGAAACGCATGGCGTAGCGCCCCACGGCGTTCAGCGCGGCGTCGTCTTCCGGGGCGGCGCAGAACGCCCGCGTGGCCTCGGTCAGGGCGTCGAAATCCGCCTTTAGATAGACGCGCAGATGCGGCTCGAGCAGCGCCCGGTTGGCACGGAGCGTGCTTTGGACGCTGGTGGTCCCTGTCTTGTGAAATCCTGCGTGAATGACCACGCGGGTCATTCGAGCAGGCCCTCCGGCGGATCGGCGACGATGCGCCCCGAGGCCAGATCCACCGTGGGCACCGCCTCGCGGGTGAACGGCAGCAGGACGGTCTTGGACTGGCCGGGCGTCGCCAGTTCGAGCAGGTCGGTGGCGCCATGGTTGAGCACCGCCTTGACGCGGCCAAGCTCGGCGCCGCCGGTATCAAAGACCGCAAGGCCGATCAGGTCGGTGTGATAGAACTCGTCATCGGGCAGGGTGGGCAGCCTGTCGCGCGGGGCATAGAGCCCGGTGCCACGCAGGGCGTCGGCCTCTTCCTTGCTGCGCACGCCGGAGAGCCGCGCCGCGAAGCCGCCCTTCACGGGGCGGGTGATCTGCACTTCGAAGCTGCGGCTGCCATCCTCGGTGGTCAGCGGTGCATACTCGGCCAAAGCCTCGGGCTCGGCGGTGAAGCTCTTGAGGCGTACCTCGCCGTTCACCCCGAAGGCGCCCGCAATCGTTCCGACACAGATGGTTTCGCTCACACTGGCCTCGCTCATGCCCGGTTTACCGCGCTACTGGATAGACCAGAGCCGCAGCGCTTGGCAATCGACGCCAACTCAGAAGTTCAGGCGGATCACCCGGATGACGCCGAAGCGCACGCTCCACTGGTCCTGGGCGCCATCGTCGACGATCGGGCTGTCGGCGGCATCGTTGAGCAGCGAGCGATAGGTCACGCCCCCCTCGAGGCCCCAGTCGCGGTTGATCTGATAGCGCGCGACGAACTCGGCCCCGGCGCCCAGCAGGCCGCCGTCGGCATCATAGGCCGGGCGGTCCGAGGTGGCTTCGGAGGCGGAGACGCCGAAATAGGTGTCTGCGACCTCGTCATTGCCCCAGTAGAGCCGGGGGCCCATGCTCAGGCGCCAGTCGCTTGTGGGTCGGGTGATGAAATCGAACCCGGCCTCGCCGACCCAGCCTTCGTGGCCACCGAAACCGCGGCGCACATCGGCATAGGTGCGGTAATTCTCGGCGGTGTAGCCCACGCCGATGCCCAGCTCGACCGCCGCGTCGATATCGTCCATGCCGCGCAGGCCGTCGTATTCCGAGGAGTCGCGCTCGCCGATGTAATCGAACGAGCCATGCACGTCGAAGCCGCGGAAGTCGTTCCAGGCGTCGCTGTCGCCGAAATCGAGCCCGTCCGACAGGCGCAGGCTGTGGAAGCGGAAGCCGAGATCGGGCACAACGCTATACTCGTCCGAGCCCAGGTATTCCGGAGCCATGCCGATGCCGCCGCGCAGGCTGAAGACAAAGCCACGCTGCCGCGTGCCCTGGCTCGACAGCGCCGGGGAGGCGGTCGTGTCAGACGCGTTGTCGAGCAGCGATGTCACCTCCTGAGCGCTGACCATGGCGGGCGCGGCAAGCAGGGCAAGCGCAACAGCGGTTGCGGTGCGGAAGGTTGTCATCGGGCGGCTCCTGTCTGGGGCGATGCGATTCGTAGTCTAGCGCCTTTGAATCTGTTTCCTACTGTTGGGGAACAAAAAAAAGCGCAGCGGGCCGAACCCGCTGCGCCTGTGTTGCCGAAAGGCAGACGAATTACTCGGCTGCGGCCTCTTCCGATGCCTCTGCGGCTTCGGCGGCCTTGGCGGCGCGAGCTTCGGCGCGCTCTTGAGCGGCCTTGCCCGGCTTCGCCTTCTTCGGGTTGTTGCGGGCTTTCTTCTCGGCGACGCCGGCGGACTCGAGGAAGCGCGCGACGCGGTCGGTGGGCTGGGCGCCCTGGCCGAGCCAGTACTGCACGCGCTCGAGGTCCATCACCACGCGGCGCTCGTCATCCTTGGCGAGCAGCGGGTTGTAGGTGCCGAGCTTCTCGACGAAGCGGCCGTCGCGCGGCATGCGCGAGTCGGATGCGACGATGGCGTAGTGGGGGCGCTTCTTGGAACCGCCGCGGGCGAGACGAATCTTGATGGCCATTTCAGTTTCTCCTTATCGAATGGCGTTGGGTCGTGCCGGTTGAGCCGGCCTTACGATTGATGTTGTTCGTGGTGCTTGATGACTTCCTGAATGACGAAATTCAGGAACTTCTTGGCGAAGTCGGGGTCGAGGTCGGCCTTCTCCGCCAGATCCTGCAGCCGCGCGATCTGCTTTTCCTCTCGCGCGGGGTCGGAAGGGGGCAGGTCGTGATGCGCCTTGAGGACGCCCACGGCCTGGGTGTGCTTGAACCGCTCGGCCAGCGTGAAGACGAGGATCGCATCCAGCCGGTCGATGCTTTCGCGGTGTTCCTTGAGCAGCGCCGCGGCGCGTGCCACCGGATCATGGGTCTCAGTCAATGGCCCAGCCTTTCGGTTTGAACAGGGGATCCTGGAAATTCGCGATTTCCATGTCGATGCCGTGGGCGAGCTGCGTGCCGCGCAGCGCCGCCGGGGCGGGATGGCGATAGACCGCGTCGGAGCCGTCGATCGAGGGGGCCTCGGCGTCTTTCGTTGCGCCGAGCCGTTCCGCGAGGCGGATCGAGTCGAGGTTCTTCGGGTCGATATAGCTGACCGCGGTGTCCCAGCCCTTCTCGTCGTAGAAGTGCGTGCGCACGCGATGGGTGGCTTCGAGCGCAAAGCCCTTGCCGCCCTTGTCGGGCCAGATGATCCAAGCGATCTCGCGCTCGGGCCATTTGGCCGGGCACCAGCCGCCGGCCATGCCGACGGTCTCGCCGGTGTCGCGCAGGTGGACCATCCACATGCCGAAGCCGCGGATCTCCCAGTGGCCGATCTCGGCGGCGTAGAGCATCCATGCCTCGTACGCGTTGAGCGGCCCGCCCATGAAGCGCGAGCGATACGAGGCGAAGGTGGCCTTGAAATCCGGGTAGTCCTGCGGTTCGGGGGCGCGCAGCACCAGGCGGGCAGTCTCGAGCATCGGAATGTCATGATGCGCCATCACACGCCCTCCCGCTGCTCGGGGTGGCGGTAGACGTGGCAGGTCTGACCGAAGAGCGTGTCTTCGCCCTCGTAATGCGCGCCAAGCCGCAGCGCCAGCGCCCGCGACCGGTCGTTGGTCGGGGCGATCATACTGATCAGCCGGGTCAGGCCGAAATGGCGGGCGGCGGCAGAGCGCGCCGCCTCGACAGCCTCGTGGGCATAGCCCTTGCCCTCGTAGGCGGCGAAGATGCCATAAGCCAGTTCCGGCTCGGGCCATTCGATATGGTGCAGCACGCCGGCATGGCCGATCATCTCGCCGCTGTCGCGCACGGTGATGTGCCAAAGGCCATAGCCACGCAGCTGCCATTGCCCGGCGCTGCGCAGGAGCATGCGCCAGACCTCGCTGCGCTCGGACGGGCCCCCGACATATTTCGAGCGCTCGTCGGCGAAGAAGCCGCAGAGCGGGTCGAGATCCTCGAAGCGCGGGGCGCGCAGCACGAGGCGGTCGGTTTCGATCACGGGCACCTCGACGCTCATCCCAGAACCTCCTCAGGTCCGGGATGGCGATAGAGCATGTCTTCGCCCATGCTGTAATTCATGTAGGTGCGCTCGTACGTGGCACCCATGCGCTCGGCCAGCGCCACCGAGCGGGTGTTGCCCGGCACGATGTTCGAGGTCAGCGTGGTCAGCCCGAGATCCTCGTAGGCGTAGCGACGCACGCGCTCGGCGGCCTCGCGGGCGATGCCGCGGCCCTCGAAGCCCTCGAAGACCACCCAGCCGATTTCCGGCTCGGGCCAGCCCTCGGGGTTCCAGATGCCGGAGATGCCGGCGGGCTGGCCGGTCTCTTTCATCTCGATGGTGAAGTAGCCGTAGCCGCGCAGCTGCCAGTGACCGATATTGAGCGCGAACCAGCGCCAAGCGTCGCCGCGATGGTCGTAGCCGCCGAAGCCGTCGGCGCGCTCACGGTCGAGCAGGAAGGCGATCATCGGCTCGGCATCGGTTGCTTCCGGGCCGCGCAGGATCAGGCGCTCGGTCTCGAGGCGGGGGGCGTTGGGCACGATCATGCGTAGGCCTCCGGGCTGCCATCCGCATCGGCGCGGTGACGGTAGACCACGGTCTCCGCAGGGGTCTCGCCCGTGGGCAGCGGCGCGTCCTCGTCATGCTTGGCGCCAAGCCGCTCGGCCAGCGCGATGGAACGGTCGTTGCCGGGGGTGATGTAAGAGACCAGCGTCTCGAAGCCGGTTTCCCACGCCCAGTGCAACGCCGCCTGCGCCGCCTCGGCGGCATAGCCGTTGCCCTCGGCGCCCTCGAGCAGGGTCCAGCCGATCTCGGCCTCGGGGAAATGCGGCGGCTGCGACAGGCCGACCTGCCCGACGAAGCTGCCGTCCCGGGTTTCGATGCCCCAGTAGCCGAAGCCCCGCAGGTCCCACATGCCCACCTCGGACGCAATCCAGCGCCACGCTTCCTTGCGCGGAAGCGGGCCACCCATGAAGCGCGCGCGGTCGGTCTCGAACAGGTCGCAAAGCGCCTCGAGATCGGCCAGCACGTGGCCTCGCAGGGTCAGCCGCGGGGTATGGAGGACGGGGGCGGGCACGGGCTTACTTCTTCTTCCCCATGCCGCTCAGGCCGGGCGGCAGGCCACCGCCGCCACCCATGCCGGGCAGGCCGCCGGGCATCCGGCCGCCCATCGCCTTGGCCGCCTGTTCCAGCGCCTTGGGGTCCATCTGGTTCGGGTCCATGCCCTCGGGCATGCCGCCTTTGCCGAACATGCCCTTCATGGCCTGTTTCAGCATGCCGCCTTTGCCCATCTTGCCCATCTTCTTCATCATGTCGGACATCTGGCGCTGCATCTTCAGCAGCTTGTTGAGATCCGACACTTCCATTCCAGCACCCTTGGCGATGCGCTTCTTGCGCGACGCCTGCAGGAGCTGCGGGTTGGCGCGCTCCTTCTTGGTCATGGAGTTGATCAAGGCGATCTGCTGCTTGAGGATCTTGTCGTCGATCCCCGCGCCGTCCATCTGCTTGGCCATCTTGGCGGCGCCGGGCAGCATCTGCATCATGCCTTCCATGCCGCCCATCTTGATCATCTGCTCGAGCTGCATCTTCAGGTCGTTCATGTTGAACTGACCCTTGGAGAAGCGCTTCATCATGCGCTCGGCCTGCTCGGCCTCGAGCGTCTGCTGCGCCTTCTCGACCAGCGCGACGATGTCGCCCATGCCGAGGATGCGGCCCGCGACACGGTCCGGCTCGAAGGTTTCGAGCGCGTCCATCTTCTCGCCGAGGCCGACGAACTTGATCGGCTTGCCGGTGACCGCGCGCATCGACAGCGCCGCACCGCCGCGGCCATCGCCGTCCATCCGGGTCAGCACCACGCCGGTGATGCCGATGCGGGTGTCGAAGTTCTCGGCGGTGTGCACCGCGTCCTGGCCGGTAAGGCCGTCAACCACCAGCAGCGTCTCGCGCGGGTTGGCGACGTCGCGCACTGCCTCGACCTGCGCCATCAGCTCTTCGTCGATCGACAGGCGACCGGCGGTGTCGAGCATGTAGACATCGTAGCCGCCGAGGCCCGCCTGGGTCTTGGCGCGCTTGGCGATCTCGACCGGGTCCTCGCCCTTGACGATCGGCAGCGTGTCGACGCCAATCTGGGTGCCGAGGATGGCGAGCTGTTCCATAGCGGCGGGGCGGTTGACGTCGAGCGAGGCCATCAGGACCTTCTTGCCGTCGCGCTCCTTGAGCCGCCGGGCGAGCTTGGCGGTGGTGGTGGTCTTGCCGCCGCCCTGCAGGCCGACCATCAGGATCGGCGCGGGCGGGCTGTCGACGCGCAGCGAGCCGGGCTCGCCTTCGCCGGCGAGCACGGCGATGAGCTCGTCATGAACGATCTTGACGACTTGCTGGCCCGGCGTGACCGACTTGGTGACCGCAGCGCCGGTCGCCTTTTTCTCGACCGCCTTGATGAACTGGCGCGCCACCGGCAGCGAGACGTCTGCCTCGAGCAGGGCGACGCGCACCTCGCGCAGCGCGGTGCGGACGTCGTCCTCGGACAGCGCGCCCTGTTTCGTCAGCCGGTCGAAGACGCCGCCAAGGCGCTCTGATAGATTCTCGAACATGGGGCCGCTGGCCTCCCGTCTGTTGTCCTTGTGCCCTCCCGAGATAGGGACGGCGGCGCGATGAGTCATCGGGGCAATGCAGAATGGCCCCCGTGGGCGCAACGCGCTGACGGAGGGCGATCCCGGGCAGACCCCAAGGGACCGGAGGCGCAATACGGCTTCCGGAGTCGCCACGCGGATACGGCGCGCGGGCCTGCGAGTCAAGCTTTACGGGCTTTGCAGGTGCAGCAATCGTTGGTCCCACATGTTGCCGCGGCACACGTGATGCGCTAGCTGGACTCCGCAGCGGCATCGGCTGGCGGGAGACTGCTCCGAGGTTGGGCTTTGGCTGCGGCAGACTGCGCAAAAATAGCACAGGTGGTTATTTTGCGCGCGGAATGCTGCCGGTGCGAGAATTCAGGCTGGTTGATTCGGCCTTTTGCCGCTAAGGAAAGTACGAGAAACGCTCATTTTTGAGGTGAAGAATGAAACTTAAGTCTCTTATGACCTCCGCAGCCATCCTCGGCATGGTTGCTTCCTCCGCAGCATACGCAGCTGGCCCGACCGAAGTCGTGGTGGAAGACGATCCCTACGCGCTGGCCGCTCCGGCCGGTTCGTCGTCGGACGCCGGCACCATTGCCGCTGTCGTCGGTGGCGCCGCGCTGATCGCTCTGATCGCGTCGTCGTCGGACGGCTCGTCCAGCAGCAGCAGCAGCAGCTCGACCAGCGACTGAGCTCATTGCTGAGCACGTCGGGGTCGTACCGTCCCGTCGCAGAGAATTTGAGATGCGCCCCCGCTTGCGAGGGCGCATTTTTCTTGGGCATCGACGATCTTTCCGGTGTCGCGGCCTTCCGCCCGGCCTGCCGGCATGCTGCCCGGAGAATCTCTTTTCCCGTCGCGTGCTTGCAACGCAGTGATGGTTCGTACCATACCGGGTTGAGTGTGATCCGAAGCGTGGACCTAGAATGACCAACTGGGATGAGATCCGCACCGCCTACCAGGTGGCGCGACTGGGAACCGTCAGCGGCGCGGCCGAGGTTCTCGGAGTTCACCACGCCACGGTGATCCGGCATATCGACGCGCTCGAGGCGCGCATGGGCGTAAAACTCTTCCAGCGCCACGCCCGCGGCTATACCCCCACCGAGGCCGGGCAGGATCTGGCCCGGGTGGCGCAGGCCACAGATGACCAGTTCCAGCAACTTGCCGGTCGCATTAAGGGGCAGGGCGAGGGGGTCTCGGGCGAACTTCTCGTCACGTCGCTGATCAACTTCTCGCCGTTGATGGTCGGGGCGCTGGAGTCCTTCCGCGAGGCTCATCCCGAAATCGTGGTGCGCTACCTGACCGGCACGCGTCTGTTCCGGCTTGAATACGGCGAGGCCCACGTGGCGCTCCGGGCGGGCTCTGCCCCGCAGGAGCCGGACAACGTGGTGCAGCCCTTCGCGCGGCAGGCGGTGGCGCTTTTCGGGGCGCGCAGCTACATTGAGCGACGCGGCAAGCCCGACAGTGTCGAGGCGCTGCAGAGCCATGATTTCGTCGGCTATGACGATCCCGATTCCCGCGCGCCCTACGCTATCTGGATGAAGAAGAACGTCCCGTTCGAGCGCGTGGTGTTCCGCGCCGAGGACGGTCGCGTGCAGCAGGAGGCGGTGCGTGCCGGCGCCGGGCTCGGCTTCATGGCCGAGCAGGAGGGCCGCGCCGATCCCGATCTGGTCCAGATCCTGCCCGCGCAGGAAGACTGGTCCTCGCCGCTGTGGCTGGTGACCCATGTCGACCTGCACCGGACTCCCAAGGTTCAGGCCTTCCTGAAACATCTCAAGGATTACGCGACGGAGCGCGACAAGGCGTGAGCCCGGCAAGTCAGGGCCACCTCGCGATGCTGAGCTTCTCGGCGCTGGTCGCGGGCTCTTTCGCCATGGGATCGCTCGCGGCGCCGCATATCGCGCCGACGGCTTTGAACGCGGTGCGCTTCGTGCTTGCGGGGCTGATCCTGTCGGGCGTGGCGGCTGCCAGCGGGAAGGTGACACGCGCCTCGCTCGAGGCGCCGTGGCGCTACCTCGTGCTTGGCGGGCTGATGATCGCGTATTTCGTGCTGATGTTCGAGGGCCTCAAGACCGCCGCACCGGTGAGCATGTCGGCGGTCTTCACCCTGACGCCGCTGATGGCGGCGGGTTTCGGCTGGCTGCTGATGCGCCAGCGCATGACCGGGCGAATGGCTCTGGCCCTCGCGGTGGGCGCCGTCGGCGCGCTGTGGGTCATCTTCGACGGCAGCCTTCAGGCGGCGCTGCGGTTCGGCGTCGGGCGCGGCGAGGCGGTCTACTTCGTCGGCTGTGCCGCCCACGCCGTCTATGCGCCGCTCGTGCGCAAGCTGAACCGTGGTGAGCCGGCGCTGGTCTTCACGCTCTGGACCAACCTCGCGGGTACGGCAATGCTGCTGATTTGGGGGTGGCCCGCGCTGATGGCGACGGACTGGGCAGCGCTGCCGCCGATCGTCTGGATCACCATCGCCTACACTGCCATCGCCGCCACCGCGGCCACTTTCGTGCTCCTGCAGTTCGCGGCGCTGCGCCTGCCCTCGGCCAAGGTCATGGCCTATACCTACCTCACCCCGTCCTGGGTCATCCTCTGGACGCTGGTGCTGGGGCAGGGGGGGCCGCCGGCGGTGATCCTCGTTGGTGTGGCGCTGACCGTGGTGGCGCTGCTGCTGCTGCTCAAGAACGAGTGACGGTCAGACGCGGTCCTGGTCCTGGATCGCAGGCCCGGTTCCGAGCTCCTCGGCGAGGAAGCGCTCGAAGGCGTCGAGATTGACCGGCTCGACAAGCCCGAACCCCACCATCCAGACCGAGGCCTCGCGCAGCGCATCCGGCTCGAGCTTGCACCATTTCACGCGGCCACGCTTTTCCTGGCTGATCAGTCCGGCCGCGGCGAGGATGGCGAGGTGCTTGGAGACCGCCGCAAGCGACATCTCGAAGGGGTCTGCCACGTCGGTCACTGCCATGTCGTCCTCGAGCAGCATCGCGAGGATGCGGCGGCGGGTCGGGTCTGCGAGGGCGGCAAAAACGGCGGAGAGCGTGTCGGTCATGTCGCCATAAGCCGTGCCGCCGATGGCATCGTCAAGCCGGTCTCGGTCATGCTCAACCGCGCAGTTGAATAAGGAATGGCGCCTCCGTTGGCGCTAACCTGGCGCCGGGGGCTTTGATGTGAGGTGGGGCGTGAAATTAAATAATATAAATATCAATGCCTTAAGGCGTCTTGATCGTCTGTTCACCGGTTCTTGACTCGGGGCGCTCCGCCGCATAGCAACATCGCGAAACTCCTTTTGGACTGAACAGTGAGCGACCCCGATCCGAAGCAGCAACTCGATGCGCTGGAGGCGAAGATCGCGGCGGCCAAGGCCGCCCGGGAAAGCGACAAGGTCCATCAGGAGGAACACTATTCCCAGGCGCAGCTCGCCTGGCGGATGGTCACGGAGATGGTTGCCGGTCTCGGGATCGGCTTTGGCATCGGATACGGGCTTGATGTGCTGTTTGGCACCACCCCGTTCCTCATGGTGCTGTTCACATTGCTGGGGATCGTGGCGGGTATCCGGGTGATGCTGCGCAGCGCCGCCGAAATCCAGCAGGCGCAACTGGCCAAGCAGGCCGGAGAAGACGAGAAGAGGGATCGCAATGGCGACTGAAGCAACGCACGGTGCTGAGATGGCCGGACACGGCGCAGAGAACGCCGCCGAAACGGGTGGTCTCGTCTTCCACCCGATGGACCAGTTCATCGTCAAGCCGCTGTTCGGCGACGGCGCGGTTGGCATGTTCACCATCACCAACGTCACCCTGTGGATGCTGATCGCGATCCTCGTGATCGTCGCGCTGATGGTGTTCGGCACCTCGCGCCGCGCTGTCGTTCCCTCGCGCAGTCAGTCGGTGGCCGAGCTTGCCTACGGCTTCATTCACAAGATGGTCGAGGACGTGGCCGGCAAGGACGGGCTGGTCTACTTCCCCTACATCATGACGCTGTTCATGTTCATCGTGATCGCCAACTTCCTCGGCCTGATCCCGATGAGCTTCACGACCACCTCGCACTTCGCGGTGACCGTGGTGCTGGCGCTCTGCGTGTTCCTCGGCGTGACCATCCTCGGCTTCGTCAAGAACGGCGCCTCCTTCCTGAGCCTGTTCTGGGTGTCGTCGGCGCCGATGGCGCTGCGCCCGGTCCTGGCGATCATCGAGATCATCTCGTACTTCGTGCGCCCGGTCAGCCACTCCATTCGTCTTGCCGGCAACGTCATGGCGGGCCACGCGGTTCTCAAGGTGTTCGCAGGCTTCGCTGCCGTCGCCGCGATCTCGCCGCTGACCATCGTCGCGATCACCGCGATCTACGGTCTCGAGGTTCTGGTGGCCTTCATCCAGGCCTACGTCTTCACGATCCTCACCTGCGTCTACCTCAAGGACGCACTGCATCCGCACCACTGACGTAGCGGCGGGGCCCGCGCCCCGCTCTACCCCGCAGAACACCCCTATCGATCACTTCCACACGTAAGGAGATACCACCATGGAAGGTCAACTCGCACACATCGGCGCAGGTCTCGCAGGTCTCGGCACCGGTCTCGCCGCACTTGGTGTGGGCAACGTCGCCGCGAACTTCCTCGCCGGCGCGCTGCGCAACCCCTCGGCTGCTGCTTCGCAGACCGCGACCCTGTTCATCGGCATCGCATTCGCCGAAGCACTGGGCATCTTCTCCTTCCTCGTTGCTCTGCTGCTGATGTTCGCCGTCTAATCGACGGAACGAAAATCCTTACGCGCGGGCGGTCCCGTCCCTGACGGGCCGCCCGATGTAGAGACAACGTTCCGACGGAGGACGACATGGCGACAGAACCCATCGCCGGAGAATTCGCGAGCGCCTGCGTGGACAGCCATGGCTCTGCCATCGGCATGCCCCAGCTGTGCGCTGAGTGGATCCCGAACCAGGTCTTCTGGCTTGTCATCACGCTTGTGGTGATTTTCTTCGTGCTGTCGCGCATCGCTCTGCCGCGGATCGCATCCGTCCTGGCCGAGCGCCAGGGCACGATCACGAATGACATCGCCGCCGCAGAGGAGCTGAAGCGCCAATCCGCCGATGCCGAAGCGGCGTACGACAAGGCGCTCGCGGATGCCCGTGCCGAGGCCCAGGCCATCGGTCAGCAGACCCGCGACGAGATCAAGGCGCAACTCGACGAGGCGACCCGCGAAGCGGACGCCCAGATCGCGGAAAAGACCGCCGAGTCGGAAGCGGCCATCGCCGAAATCCGTGCCTCGGCCCTCGCGAATGTCGAGATCGTCGCAAAGGACACCGCAGCAGCCATCGTGGCAGCCCTTGGTGGCAAGGCGGATCAGGCAGCCATCTCTTCGGCTGTCGACAACCGGATGAAAGGGTGAGCCGATGCGCAAGCTGATCATCACCAGCGCCCTTGGCGCAAGCCTTGCCAGCCCTGCGCTGGCGGCGTCCGGCCCGTTCTTCTCGCTGCGCAACACCGACTTCGTGGTGCTGCTCGGTTTCCTGCTCTTCCTTGCTGTCCTGGCCTACTTCAAGGTCCCGGGCATGCTGGGCAAGCTGCTGGACAAGCGCGCCGACGACATCCGCAACGAGCTCGACGAAGCGCGCGCGCTGCGTGAAGAGGCCCAGACGCTTCTTGCCTCCTACGAGCGCAAGCAGCATGAGGTCTCTGCACAGGCGGACCGCATCGTTGCAAACGCCAAGGAAGAGGCCGAGATCGCCGCCGAACAGGCCCGCAAGGACCTCAAGGATGCTATCGCACGCCGTCTCGCTGCCGCCGACGACCACATCGCTTCGGCTCAGGCATCGGCCGTGAAGGAAGTGCGCGACCGTGCCGCAATCGTGGCCGTGGCGGCTGCCCGCGATGTCATCGCGCAGCAGACCAGCGCTGCAGACAAGGACCGGATGATCGACGAGTCGATCGCCGAAGTCGGTGCCAAGCTGCACTGACCCGCAAGGTCCCCGAGAATTCCAAGAAGCCCGGCCACTGGTCGGGCTTTTTTCTGTCCCGCGGTCGGATTTGCGGCACGTGGAACACGGTCGGGGCTTGCCTTGCCGTTGCGCCATCGGCAAGACTTTGCTTGTTGGCTCCCACCAGATACGGTAGCCCGACCAGGTCCACAGCGGTACATGTGGTCATCAGGACAAGAGGGTAGCGTGGCACATATCATCGTCGTCGGGAACGAGAAGGGCGGGGCGGGCAAATCCACCGTCTCGATGCATGTGGCCACCGCGCTTGCCCGGCTGGGCTACAGGGTCGGGGCGCTCGACCTCGACCTGCGCCAGCAGACCACCGGCCGCTACTGCGATAACCGCCGCCTCTTCCTCGAGAGCGAGGGGCTCGAGCTGCCCAGCCCGCATTACATGGAGCTGCCGCAGGTCGATCCCTCCGAACTGGCGCCCGGTGAGAACGCCTATGATCACCGGCTGAGCAAGGCGGTTTCGATGCTCGAGGCTGACAGCGATTTCATCCTGATCGACTGCCCCGGCTCGCACACCCGCCTGAGCCAGGTGGCGCACACGCTTGCCGACACGCTGATCACCCCGCTCAACGACAGCTTCATCGATTTCGACCTGCTGGCCCGCATCGACGGCGACGGCGAGAAGATCCTCGGCCCGTCGGTCTATTCCGAGATGGTCTGGAATGCCCGGCAGCTGCGCGCACAGGCCGGGCTCAAGCCGATCGACTGGATCGTCCTGCGCAACCGCCTCGGCGCCCAGCAGATGATCAACAAGATGAAGATGGAAAAGGCGCTCGAGCGGCTCTCCAAGCGGATCGGTTTCCGCATCGCGCCGGGCTTTTCCGAGCGGGTGATCTTCCGCGAGCTGTTTCCGCGTGGCCTGACGCTACTCGATCTCAAGGATATCGGCGTCAAGCAGCTGAATATTTCGAACGTCGCCGCGCGTCAGGAACTGCGCGACCTGATGAGCACGCTCGATCTGCCCGAGGTCGAGATCCGCTTCTGAGGCGGCGCTAGCGCAGCCGCCAGGCCAGCGCCGCGACGCCGATGCCCGAGCTCAACAGCTCGATACCGAGAAAGATCCCGAGGATGCCGCCACCGGCTTCCGGGATGGCGAAGATGATCCAGAGACCGAGGGCCACGGAGATCGCCCCGGCCAACGCCAGCCAGCCCCAGCCGCGCCGCTCGCGCAGGTGAAAGGCGAGCAGGACGCGCAGCAGCCCGACGGCGATGAAGAACCCGGCGATGATCAGTGTGAGCGAGACAATTCCGGCGAGGGGGTTGGCCAGCAGCGCGACGCCGAAGGCGAGCACAATGAAGCCCAGCAGCCCCGAGACAAGCCGCGCAGAGCCGGGCCCGTCATCCTGAAACGCGATCCACAGCTGAAGGACCCCACCAAGCAAGAGGATGCTGCCAGCGATGGCCACTGCGGTCAGCGATGCGGCAAAGGGGTTCAGAAAGGCGACGATCCCGCCGACGATGAGCAGCGCGCCGAGGACCAGCAGCCAGCGCCAGTCGGGCCCGAGCGGGCGGCGGGGTCGGGTCTCGCGTTGGGGCATGGGATCGGACATGGGGCACTCCTCTGGGCTGCAGGGAGAACCACGCTGGAGCGTCCCCGTTCCATCACCATGCCGCGACACGGGACTGCGCGAAAGGCAGGACTCGGGTTTCTCGTGTGTCACGACAGAGGGCCGAAGGTGTCCCTTCGGCCCTGCCTGTTGTGGCCTCGGTGAATGGCCGGGTCACTCCGCCGCTACTGCGATCTCCTCGCGGCGCCCGAAGTGCTGGCGGTTGAGCCGCAGCACCAGCCAGACGGCGAGCGCCTGCGCGATCAGCGCCACGGCCGTCAGACCCCAGAAGGCGAGGCTGAACTTGTCGACCATGCCGGCGGCCACCAGCCCCTTGTTGATGAAGAACTGCAGCATCACTGACAGCGCCACCGCAGGGCAGACCAGCGCGTAGGAGCCGGGCGAGGTCTTGGGACCGAGCACGAAGTCGCGGAAATAGCCCTGCGCTCGCAGCACCGTTATCCCCAGCAGCAGGAACACCACCTGCACCGAGAGCATCCGGGCGAGGAAGACCAGCGTCTCGCCGGCATTGCCATGTGCGTCGAAGGTGGTGTGCAGCCCGTGCGCCTGGCGCAGGAACATGATGCCGAGCACGGTCATGATCGGCACGATGATCAGCAGGGTCGGGCCGGCCTCGCGCGCGGTGCCGTAATGCAGCATCGAGCTCAGAGCGGTGATCGCGGCCATCACGGTGTAGATCATCGCGGTCACGCCGAGGAAGGTCGACAGCACCAGTGCGGTGCCGACGGTCACAGGGTTGCCGCTCATGGCGGCGGGGGCGGCGAAGCCCACGGCGACCATGGCGATGGCGAATGCGGGCAGCAGCTGGGCAAAGGAGTTATGCGCGGTGACATCGAAGATGCCCCCCTTCGACAGCACCCGGCCGAGAAAGCCGCCAAGCTGTCGGAAGGCCAGCACGCCGATCAGCGCGAAGGCCACCATGGCGAAGGGGAAGAGATACTCGACCACGGACCACAGGCCGGGCACGAAGACCAGCCCGAGGATGAAGCCCACATTCACCGTCATGGCAAGCGCCAGCGGCATCGCGAGCACCGAGCTCTCGTTGTTGGACTGCTTCATCTCTTGCCATGCGGCGGTCTGTTTGAAGGCGCTGAAGCTGCGCAGGTTCCAGATCAGCGACTTGATGTTGAGCACCGCGAAGACGGCGATTCCCAGCATCGCGACCACGATCGCCACCTGTTGCGGCAGCAGCCCCCCGGCCCAGGCGGCGGCGATGTCCTCGAAGACCGGGACGGCCTGCCCGGGGTGGGGCACCCAGAACATCAGGTACATGAAGAACGAGACCGCCGTACCGCCCGCGCCCAGCGACGCGAGGAAATAGGTCGGCGAGTAGGTGTCTGCGGGGCGTGCAAGCGTGCGTGCCATGACGGCCTCCCATAAATTCGCTGTACGGAATGTATTATACATTCATAAATGGGAATGTTAAGGCGGTCAGACCCGCGACAAGTGCGCACACCGATTGCCGGGCTCATCGTGGTTAGGGGCCGGTTAACCAATCCCTGCCTATGCTGCGGGATGAGAAGGGTGCTGCTCACGGTTTTCTTGCTGACCTCCGCCTGCAACACGGGCGGGCCGGGGTTTCGCGGCGTTCCGGCGCAGCGGGTGGAGGTCGAGGGCTCGCGCTTTCTCCTGCGGGTAAACGGCGCAATGGCCGAGGCGACCCGCATCAGCCCGGAATTCCCGGCCCGGTTCGAACCGATTGCCGAGCGGGCGCAGAAGGCCGCCTTCCTTCATACCGGCTGCGAACCGGACTGGGTCATCGGCGATCCCGCAGTGCTGGTGATGGGCCTGTCCTGCGATGGCGCGCCCGCCCCGAAGAAGCCCCGCCGGGGCCGCATCTCCTGCGCGATCTTCAGCGGCTATGCGAGCGCCGGGCTCGGCGGCAGCGCAGAGCTTGAGTGTCGGGGGTACTGAGGCGCGGTGCAGGGCGCGCAGAGGGCAAGGGGCCGGATCAGCCGCGCGCGGGCTCGGCCACGGACTTCTCGTAGAAAATGCTCGAAGGGCTGTCCTCGTAGGCCCCGAAGGGCGGGCGCCGGGTAAAGCCCGAGTCCTCGTAGAGCGAAACCGCGGCGGCTAGCTTGTCGCCGGTTTCGAGCCGCAGCATCGGCAGCCCCTCGGCCAGTGCCGCGTGCTCGATATGGCACAGCAGCCGCCGGGCCACGCCGATCCCGCGCGCCACCGGGGCCACGAACATCGACTTCACCTCGCCGTAGCCGTCGCGCCGGGCCAGCGCCGCGCAGCCGAGCAGTTCCCCGCCCTCTTCCTCTTCGGCGCCATAGAAGGTAATGCCCTCGGCACAAAGCGCGTCGATGTCGAGATAGTGGTTCTCTTCCGGCGGAAACAACGCGTTCATCAGGGCGTGGCTTTCGCTCAGCAGGGCCCGCGCGCGCGGGTCGCGGGGCGAGATCGGTCGAATGGCTAGAGGCATGGGGCAGCTCCTCGCAGGCTCAGCGATGAAAAGCGCTAACACGCGTTTCGTCAAGAACTCGTTTTCACGGTGTGTGCGCAATATCTTGTGGATAATAAGCGGCCTTCCGCGATATGCAGCGCAAAGCGTTTGACTCGCCCCCGAGCGGACAGCGAAAATACCCGACAATCAGGAATCAGGGCAGCCAGACTTGCGATTTTCCCGCCTCAGACTCACGGGCTTCAAGAGCTTCGTCGACCCCACTGATCTCGTCATTTCCGAGGGGCTGACCGGCGTTGTCGGGCCGAATGGCTGTGGCAAGTCCAACCTGCTCGAGGCGCTACGCTGGGTGATGGGCGAAACCCGGGCCAAGGCGATGCGTGGCTCCGGCATGGAAGACGTGATCTTTGCCGGCGCCTCGTCACGCCCGGCGCGGAATTTCGCCGAGGTCTGCCTGACGATGGACAATTCCGACCGTCTGGCGCCTGCGGGTTTCAACGACAGCGACCAGCTCGAAATCGTGCGCCGCATCACCCGCGACGTGGGCTCGGCCTACAAGACCAACGGCAAGGACGTACGTGCCCGCGACGTGCAGATGCTGTTCGCCGACGCCTCCACCGGCGCCCATTCGCCGGCGCTGGTCCGGCAGGGGCAGATCTCGGAGCTGATCAACGCCAAGCCGAAGAACCGCCGCCGCATCCTCGAGGAAGCCGCCGGCATCTCGGGCCTCTACCAGCGCCGCCACGAGGCCGAGCTGAAGCTCAATGGCACGGAGGCCAACCTGCTGCGCGTCGATGACGTGATCGAGCAGCTGGCCGCGCAGCTGTCGCAGCTCGAGCGGCAGGCCAAGCAGGCAGCGCGCTATCGCGCCATCGGCACCGACCTGCGCCGCGCAGAAGGGTTGCTGCTCTACCGCCGCTGGAAGGAGGCCGACGAGGCCCGGCTCAAGGCCGAGGCCGAGCATCGTGAGCGCGTCACCGCCGCGGCGCAGGCCGAGGGCACCGCCCGCGCCGCCGCCAAGCTGCGGGCCGAGCGCGAAGAAGCGCTGCCCTCCCTGCGCGAGGAAGAGGCCATCGCGGTGGCGATCCTGCAGCGCCTTGGCGTGCAGCGCGACGCGCTGGCAGATCAGGAAAAGCAGGCCGCCGAGACCATCGCCGCGCTGACCCGCCGCATCGACCAGATGGCGCGCGACATGGAGCGCGAGGCCGGGCTCAACCGTGACGCGGGCGAGACCATCGAGCGGCTCGAGCAAGAGGCGCAGGAGCTCGAGACCGCCGGTGCCGGCCATGATGCGCGGGTTTCCGAGGCCGCGGAAGCGGCCAGCGAGGCCTCCGCCATGCTGCAGGAGCGTGAGGCCGACCTGACGCAATACACCGAGGATGTCGCCCGGCTTGCCGCCCGCCACCAGTCGGCGCAACGTTTCCTGTCCGATGCCCGTCGCATGCTCGATCGTCACGAGGGCGAGGCCGCCCGCGCCCGCGAGGCCGTGGCCGCCGCCAAGGAGACGCTGGAAGAATCGACCGATCGCGTCAGCGAGGCTCGCGCCCGTGCCGAGGAGGCGCAGGACATGGCCGAGCGCTGCGAGACGCTGCTGGCCGATGCCGACGAGGCGCGCTCTGACGCGCAGTCGCGCGAGGCCGAGGCGCGGGCCGAGCGTTCGGAGGCGGAGGGCGAGTTCAATGCCCTGCGCGCCGAGGTCACCGCGCTGGCCCGTCTGCTGGAGCGCGACACCGCCGAGGGCGGCCAGATCCTTGATCGCCTGCAGGTGCAGCAGGGCTTCGAGAAGGCGCTCGGCGCGGCTCTGGCGGATGACCTGCGGGCGCCCGAGGTCGATGCCGACGGCCCCTCCGGCTGGACCGTGCTGCCGCCCTACGATGGCGACCAGCCGTTGCCGCCCGGCATCACCGCGCTGACCAACCACGTCTCGGTGCCCGAGGTGCTCGAGCGTCGCATGGGCCAGATCGGCCTCGTGGAGGCCGATGACGGGCCGCGCCTGCAACCGCTTCTGAAACCTGGCCAGCGCCTCGTCAGCCCCGAGGGCGATCTTTGGCGCTGGGACGGCTACCGCGCCTGGGCCGAGGATGCGCCCTCGGCGGCGGCGCTGCGGCTCGAGCAGCTCAACCGGCTCGAGGAGCTCAAGCAGGAGATGGCGGCCGCCGAGGCCCGCGTCGAGGGCATGCGCACTGCCCACGAGGCGCTGGTGATGCGGCTGGCCGAGCTGACCCGCGCGGACAAGGCGGCGCGCGAGGCGCGGCGCGAGGCCGACCAGCAGCTCAACGAAAGCACCCGCGCGATGAACCGCGCCGAGGCCGACCGCAACCTCGCCGAGGGCAAGCTCGAGAGCCTCGCGATGACCGTGACCCGTCACGAGGACGAGGCCACCGGCGCGCGCAAGCAGCTGCTCGAGGCCGAACGCGCGCTTGAGGAACTCGACGATCTCGAAACCGCCCGCGCCGAGGCCGAGGACATCAAGATGACCGTCGAGGCGGCGCGCATGACCATGATGACCAGGCGCTCGGCCCATGACGAATTGCGCCGCGAAGGCGATGCCCGCAAGGCGCGCAGCCAGCAGGTCACCAAGGACCTCTCGGGCTGGCGCCACCGGCTCGAGACCGCGCGCACCCGCTCCGACGAGCTCGAGGAGCGCAAGGCGGCGGCGGAGACGGAACTGGAGCGGGCCTCTGCGGCCCCGGCGGAGCTTGCCACAAAGCGCGAAGAGATGAGCCAGTCGATCGCCGAGGCGGAGGAGCGCAAGGCGGTGGCGGGCGACGCGCTGGCCCAGGCCGAGGCGCAGCTGCGTGAGGCCATCGGCGCGGAGCGTGACGCCGAGCGCAGTGCCTCCGAGGCGCGCGAGGCCCGTGCCCGGGCCGAGGCCCGGGTCGAGGCGGCGCGCGAGACGGTGGCTGCCGCCGCCGAGCGCATCGAGGATGAGCAGGAGACCACGCCGTCGAAGCTGCTCGACCGGCTCGAGGCCAACCCGGACGAGATGCCGCCGTCGGACCAGATCGAGGCCGAGGTCAACCGGCTCAAGCGTCAGCGCGACAGCCTTGGGGCGGTGAACCTGCGCGCCGAGGAAGACGCTCGGGAGGTGCGCGAGGAGCACGACCAGCTGGTCTCCGAGAAGCAGGATCTCGAGGAGGCGATCAAGACGCTGCGCGCCGGCATCGCCTCGCTGAACCGCGAGGGGCGCGAGCGCCTGCTCACCGCCTTCGAGCAGGTGAACAGCAACTTCTCGATGCTGTTCAGACACCTGTTCAACGGTGGCGAGGCCAATCTCGTGATGGTCGAGAGCGACGACCCGCTCGAGGCCGGGCTCGAGATCATGTGCCAGCCGCCGGGCAAGAAGCTCTCGACCCTGTCGCTGCTTTCGGGCGGCGAGCAGACGCTGACCGCGCTGGCGCTGATCTTCGCGGTGTTCCTTGCCAACCCGGCGCCGATCTGCGTGCTCGACGAGGTCGACGCGCCGCTCGACGACGCCAACGTGACCCGTTTCTGCGACCTGCTCGACGAGATGTGCCGCCGCACGGACACGCGTTTCCTGATCATCACCCACCACGCGGTGACGATGGCGCGCATGGACCGGCTGTTCGGCGTCACCATGCAGGAACAGGGCGTCTCTCAGCTGGTCTCGGTCGATCTCAAGAAGGCGGAGCGCATGGTCGCCTGACCGCGCCCTTGCCAATGATCACCGCTGCCCCACGGGACGGCCTGCCTCCGGCGGGAGTATTTTTGACGAAGAGAAGCCAGGGGCGCAGCGCTCCTGGCTTCTTTGGTTCAAAAATACCTCGGGGGTGAATTGGCGCACAGGGCCAAGAGGGGGCTGGCCCCCTCTCTTCTTTTGAAGGCGCGCCTCCGGTGCGACAGGGTGCAGCGCCCCCGTCCGCCCCTGCCACCAGGCGCTAGCCGTCGGAGATCTTGTGCCGGCGCCGTACGCTGTCCGGCCGGCCCGGAAGCGCGAGGCGGGCATCGTTGCGGGCCTGGCGCGACACCACCTTGCCCTTCGAGATCACGCAGAGCCGGTCAGGCCTGAGCCGCAGGGCCTCGATGCTGCTGCCTGCGTCGAGCACAACCAGCGAGGCGGTGTCGCCCGGTGCCAGCCCGTAGCCGTCGAGATGCATGATCTTCGCGTTCTCTTCCGTCACCATGGTGAAGCAGCGCGCCATCTCCTGCGGCGAGGTCATCTGCGCCACGTGCAGCCCCATGAAGGCCACGTCGAGCATGTCGGCGGTGCCGAGCGAATACCACGGGTCGCGCACGCAATCCTGCCCCCAGCCGACGGTGATGCCATGCGCCTGCATCTCCTTCACCCGGGTCAGGCCGCGGCGCTTGGGATAGGTGTCGTGCCGCCCCTGCAGGGTGATGTTGATCAGCGGGTTGGGAATCGCCGCGATCTCGGCCTCGGCGATGAGTGGCAGCAGTTTCGAGACATAGTAGTTGTCCATCGAGTGCATCGAGGTCAGGTGCGAGCCCGCCACCCGCCCCTGCAGCCCGAGCCGCTGGGTCTCATAGGCCAGCGCCTCGATATGGCGCGACATCGGGTCGTCGGTCTCGTCGCAATGCAGGTCGACCAGAAGCCCGCGCTCGGCGGCGATCTCGCAGAGCTCGCGGACCGAGGCGGCACCGTCGGCCATGGTGCGCTCGAAATGCGGGATGCCACCCACCACGTCGACCCCCATATCGAGCGCGCGCAGCGTGTTGGCGCGCGCCGTCGGGTCGCGGTAGAAGCCGTCCTGCGGGAAGGCCACGAGCTGCAGGTCGAGATAGGGTTTCACCACATCGCGCACGTGCAGCAGCGCCTCGACCCCCTTGAGATCGTCGTCGCAGGTGTCGACATGGCTGCGCACCGCCAGAAGCCCCATGCTCACCGCCCAGTCGCAATAGGCCAGCGCCCGCTCGACCATCTCGTCGACGCTGGCGATCTGCTTGAGCTCGCCCCAAAGCGAGATGCCCTCGAGCAGCGTGCCCGAGGCGTTGATCCGCGGCGTGCCGTAGCTCAGCGTCGCGTCCATGTGGAAATGCGGATCGACGAAGGGCGGCGACACCAGATCGCCGGTGGCGTCGATGACCTCGCCGGCCTCGGCGCCGGTCAGGTCGCCGGTGGCGGCTATGCGGTCGCCGGTGATGCCGATGTCCTTGACGGTGCCGTCGGGCAGGGTGCCGCCGGTCACGAGAATGTCGAAGCTGGCCATTTCAGCGTTCTCCGCGGTTGAAGGGGGTCATCAGGGCGGCGGGCACCTGCGCGCGCCGCGACATCAGGATCAGCGCAAGGATCGACAGCAGGTAGGGGATCATCAGGAAGACCTGGTAGGGCACCACCTGCCCCATGCCGGTTTGCTGGAGCCGCACCTGCAGCGCGTCGAACCCGGCAAAAAGCAGCGCGCCCAGCAGCGCCTTGCCGGGCTTCCAGGCGCCGAACACCACCAGCGCGATGCAGATCCAGCCGCGCCCGTTGACCATCTCGAAGAAGAAGGACGAGAAGGCCGACATGGTCAGGAAGGCGCCGCCCACCGCCATCAGCCCAGAGCCCACGATCACCGCGCCCATGCGGATCGCACCGACCGACAGGCCCTGCGCCTCGACCGCGTGCGGGTTCTCTCCGGCGGCGCGCAGCGCGAGGCCGAGCGGGGTGCGATAGAGCACCAGCGAGACGGCGACCACGCAGGCGAAGGCGGCCCAGGTGAGCGCGGTCTGTGAGAACAGCGCCTCGCCGAGCCAGGGCAGGTCCGACAGGCCCGGGATGTGAAGGGGCTGGAACGGCTCGATCCGCGGTGGGTTGGTGACCTCGGGCAGGGCAAGCCGGTAGGCGTAGTAGGCCGAGGCCGTGGCCAGGAGCGTGATGCCAAGGCCCACCACGTGTTGCGACAGGCCGAAGGGTACGGTCAGCACCCCGTTCAGGGCGCCGAAGGCCATGCCGGCGAGCATCGCCACGGCGACGCCGGTCCAGAGGCCGAGGCCTGCATAGACCGTCATCCAGCCGGCGAAGGCGCCGATCACCATGATGCCCTCGATGCCGAGATTGAGCACCCCGGCGCGCTCGCAGATCAGCTCGCCCATGGTGGCGAAGATCAGCGGCGAGGCGATGCGCAGCACTGCCGCCCAGAAGCTGGCAGAGATCAGGATATCGACGATCTCGGTCATCCGCGCACCACCCGGTAGCGTGTGAGAAGGATTGCCAGCACCATGAAAAGCAGCGCTGCGGCGAGCAGGATGTCGGCGATGTAGGTTGGCACATCGGCGGCGCGCGACATGCTGTCGGCGCCGACGAAGATGCCCGCGACGAAGAGCGCCGAGACCACCACGCCAAGCGGGTGCAGCAGCGCCAGCATGGCGACGATGATGCCGGTATAACCGAAATCGGGGCTGAGGTCGGAGGTCAGGTTGCCCTTGAGCCCCGCGACCTCGGAGAAGCCCGCCAGTGCCGCGAGCCCGCCGGAGATCAGCGCGGTCTTGATCAGCACCCGGCCCACCGGGATGCCGGCGAAGCGCGCCGCCTGCTGGTTCTGGCCCACGGCGCGGATCTCGTAGCCCAGCGTGGTGCGGGTCTGCATCACCCAGACGCCGGCGGCGCAGATCAGTGCCAGCGCGAAGCCCCAGTGCAGCCGAAGCCCCTCGACGATGCGCGGCAGGCGGGCATCGCGGGGCAGGGCGGGGGATTTCGGCCAGCCCATGCCCATCGGGTCCTTGAGCGGGCCCTCGAGCAGGTAGGAGATGAACAGCGCCATGATGAAATTGAGCAGCAGAGTGGTGACCACCTCGTCGACCCCGAGCCGGGTCTTGAGCAGCACCGGGCCAAGCAGCACCAGCGCGCCCGCGACGATGGCGCCGAGCGCCATCAGCGGGATCGCCAGCGGGCCGGGAAGACCCAGCTGGGTGCCGATGACCACGGTCATCAGCGCGCCGGCATAGAGCTGCGCCTCAGCGCCGATGTTCCACAGCCGGGCGCGGAAGGCCACGGCCACGGCAAGCCCGGTGAAGATCAGCGGCGTGGCGCGGTTGAGCGTCTCGAGCGTGGCGAATTTCGAGCCCACGGCGCCTTTGACGATCAGTCCGAAGGTCTCGAGCGGGTTGGCGCCAGCGATCGCGGCGAGTGCTGCCGCGAGCGCGATGGTGGCGAGAATGGCGAGCGCCGGCAGGCCCAGCGTGCGGGCTGGGGACGGGGCGGCGATGGGGTCTAGTCGCATCAGTTTTGCACCTGGCGGAGGGGGCGGAACGGGGGCGCTGCCCCCGGACCCCCGGGATATTTCTGGCCAGAAGAAGACAGGGGCGTCGGTCTGGGATGGGAGAGATCAGGCGGCATGGTCGAAGCCCTGTCCGGCCATCCATTGGCCGAGCTCGGCCGGGGTCTTTTCGCCGCGGGCGAACTCCGGCGACAGGCGGCCGTCTGAGATCACCCGGATCACGTCGGAGAGCGTCAGGATCTCGTCGAGATCCTCGGAGATCAGCAGCACCGCGGCGCCGGCGTCGCGGGCGGCGATGAGCTGTTCCTGCACATAGGTCACCGCGCCGATGTCGAGCCCGCGCACCGGCTGGTTGGCGAGGATGATGCGCGGCGCGGCCTCGAGCACGCGGCCGAGGATCAGCTTTTGCATGTTGCCGCCCGAAAGCAGGCGGATGCGCGCCTCGGGGCCGGGGCAGCGCACGTCGTACTTGGCGATGATGGCTTCGGTCTTGCTGCGGGCGGCGGACCAGTCCATCCAGCCGGCGCGGGCGTTGGGCGCGTCGCGGTAGCTTTCCAAAACAGCGTTCTCGGTCAGGGTGAAATCGGCCACCGTGCCAGTGCGGTGGCGGTCCTCGGGGATGCGGCCGATGCCCGAGTGGAGGGCGCTTCGCGGGTTCCAGCCGGAGACCGGGTGACCGGCGATCTCGAGCGTGCCGGAGGCGGGCGCGTCCAGTCCGGAGATCAGGTCGGCGAGCGCGCCCTGGCCGTTGCCGGAGACCCCGGCAAGGCCGAGGATCTGGCCGGCCTTGATATCGAGATCGACCGCGTCGAGCCCGGGGCGGTTGCCCCGCGGCTGCGTGCTCACGCGATCGAGCCGCATCAGCACCGCGCCGGGGCGGGCCTCGGCGGGGGCAGGGGCGGTGATCTCGGCACCGACCATCAGCGTGGCCAGCTGGTGGCGGTCGGTGTCACGTGTCGCCACCTCTCCCACGAGCTTGCCGTGGCGCAGCACCAGCACCCGCGAGGAGATCGCCATGACCTCGTGCAGCTTGTGCGAGATGAAGATCACCGACAGCCCCTGCGCCACCATCTTGCGCAGGGTGAGAAACAGCGCGTCGGCCTCCTGCGGCGTCAGCACCGCCGTGGGCTCGTCGAGGATCAGGATGCGGGCATCGCGGTAAAGCGCCTTGAGGATCTCGACCCGCTGACGCTCGCCCACGGAAAGCTCGGCCACGCGGGCGTCGGGATCGACCACGAGGCCGAAATCCTCGGCCAGTGCCTGCAGCCTGCGCCGCGCGGCGGGCTTGCCGAGCCCGGGGGACCACAGCGATCCGGTGCCGAGCAGCACGTTCTCGAGCACGGTCATGTTGTCGGCGAGGGTGAAATGCTGGTGCACCATGCCGACGCCCGCGGCCAGCGCCGCGCCGGGCTGCCCCGGCGGCAGGGCCTGGCCGAACACCTCGACGCTGCCCTCGTCGGCGGTGTAATGGCCGAAGAGGATGTTCATCAGCGTGGTCTTGCCGGCGCCGTTCTCCCCCAAGAGCGCCACGACCTCGCCCTTCGCCAACGAAAAGCTGATCGCGTCGTTGGCGGTGAGCGCGCCGAAGCGCTTTGTGATGCCGGAGAGGCGCAGGACGGTCTCGCCCTGCGCCGTGTCTTGTGCTGTCATCAGGAGGAGGTGGGCTCGCTGTCGTCGATCTCGACGGTGAACGTGCCGGCCTTGATGGCAGCCTCCCGTTCGGCCACGAGGTCGAGCGCCGCCTGTGGGACCTTCCCCTCGAAGGTGCCGAGCGGCGCCAGCGAGCAGCCGCCTTCCTTCATGAAGCTGTAGACGCCGTAATTCTCGGCTTCGAAGCTGCCATCTGCGACCCTGGCGAGCGCCGCCTGCAGGGTCGGCTCGAAATGCCACAGCGCCGAGGCGGCGACGGTGTCGGGATAGTCGGCCTGCGTGTCGATGACGTTGCCGATGGCGAGGATGCCCTGTTCCTGCGCCGCGTCCGAGACCCCGAAGCGCTCGGCGTAGAGCATGTCGGCGCCGTTCTCGATCATCGCGAAGGCGGTTTCCTTGGCCTTGGGCGGATCGAACCACGAGCCGATGAAGCTGACCTGGAACTCGGCCCCGGGGGCGGTCTCGCGGACACCGGCCATGAAGGCGTGCATCAGGCGGTTCACTTCCGGGATCGGGAAGCCGCCGACCATGCCGATATTGCCGGTCTCGGTCAGCGCGCCGGCAATGATGCCCGAAAGATACGAGGCGTCCTGGATATAATTGTCGAACACCGCGAGGTTCGGGTAGGCCGGATCGGGCATGAAGGACGAGCCCATCAGGAAGGCGGTGTCGGGATAGTCGAGCACCACCTCGCGGGCCTCCTGCTCGACGCCGAAGATCTCGCCGACGATGAGCTTGGCGCCGGCCTCGGCATATTCGCGCATGACGCGCGGATAATCGGTATTGGCGGTGTTTTCCGAGAAGCTGTAGCTGATCTGGCCGGCGGCCTTTGCGGCCTCGGCGGCGATATGGATGCGGCTCACCCATTGCTGCTCTACCGGCACGGTGTAGATTCCCGCGACCGAGATCGGCTCCTGCGCCAGCAGGCGCGAGGGCAGAACACCGGCGCCCGCGGCCGCGGCGAAACCTGCCGTGCCCATGAGCATGCGGCGGCGGCTGAACTGGGTGAGAAGCGTGCGTCTGTCGGTCATAGGGCCCCCTGGCTTTTGTTTAAAATTTGACCGGACGGTAAGCGTTTCGGTGGCGGGTGGCAAAGGGAGAAGCGTCGGATGCCGCTCAAACTGCATGCCGGATAATCATTCGTGTCGGATGGTGCCCGCCAAACGGGCAATCGCCCATGCCGCCTCAGCCGATGGCGTGACGCCAGCTGGCGGAATAGGCCCCGGTGACGTGGTGCTCGAGCTGGCGCTCGATATCGCCGAGCAGGCTCGAGGCCCCGAAGCGGAACAGGTCCGGGCGCAACCAGCGGTCGCCGAGCTCTTCCTTGACCAGCGCCAGGTAGGTGATCGCATCCTTGGCCTTGGAGATGCCGCCGGCGGGCTTGTATCCGACGCGGTAGCCGGTCTCCTCGTGATATTCGCGGATCGCCCGCATCATCACGAGGCTGACGGGCAGGGTGGCGTTGACGCTCTCCTTGCCGGTGGAGGTCTTGATGAAATCGGCGCCGGCCATCATGCACACCATCGAGGCGCGGGCGACGTTCTGCAATGTGCCAAGCTCGCCGGTGGCGAGGATCGCCTTCACATGCGCCTCGCCGCAGGCCTCGCGGAACTGGCGCATCTCGTCATAGAGCCCCTCCCAGTCGCCGGTCAGCACACGCCGGCGCGAGATCACGATGTCGATCTCGCGGGCGCCGGCCTTGACGCTCTCGCCGATCTCGGCCAGCCGCAGCGGGAAGGGCGAGAGCCCGGCGGGAAAGCCGGTCGAGACCGCCGCCACCGGGATGCCGCTGCCTTGAAGCGCGCGCACCGCGGGGCCGATCATGTCGTGGTAGACGCAGACCGCGCCGGTGGTCAGGCCCTCGAGCCCCAGCGCCTCGAGCAGATCCTCGCGCACCGGCTTTTTCGCCTTGGCGCACAGCCGTGCCACCCGGCCCGGGGTGTCGTCGCCGGCCAGCGTGGTCAGGTCGATGCAGGAGATGGCGCGGGCGAGCCAGGCCGCCTGGAAATCCTTCTTGAGGCTGCGCCGGCCGGGCAGGCTCGAGGCGCGGCGCTCGATGGCCGAGCGGTTGGCACGGCTGCGCATCACCCGTTCCATGTCGAGCGGCATGCCGGGATTGCGCGGCTCGGTTGTCTGCGGCAGGTGGGTCACGGTCATCGGGGCCTCGGTGGTCTCAAGCATGTCTCGGTCCTCCATCGCTGACCGTCGCACGCCCCCATGGCACAGGCAAGAGAGGCCGTGGCGTTACCGCAAGCGCCGCGTCTCCCATGGGCGCAAGGTCCTGTCTTCTCTACGTTCCAAATACTCGACCTCCCACGTCGCCATCCCCTTGGCCCGCCGCATGGATCGCGTCAGACTAAGCCAAACGGAGGACAGCCATGATCGCCATCATCTTCGAAGTCACCCCCGCCGAGGGGCAGCGCGACGCCTATCTCGACATTGCCGCCGCGATGCGGCCGCTGGTGGAGCAGGTCGAGGGATTCATCTCGGTCGAGCGCTTCGAGAGCCTGACCAACCCTGGCAAGCTGCTCTCGATCAGCTTCTTCGAAGACGAGGCGGCGGTGCAGCGCTGGCGGCAGCTGACGGCGCATCGCGGGGCGCAGCGCAAGGGGCGGGAGGAGATCTTCGAGGGCTACAGGCTGCGGGTCTGCCACGTCCTGCGCGATTACGGCATGGAGGACCGGGCCGAGGCGCCGCGGGACAGCCTGGCCGAGCATGGCTGACACGCGACCCTCGCAGGGACATGGGCGTCAGGCCGGCCAGGGGGCGCCGAGACGACGGGCAAAGTCCCGGCGGCGAGACCACATGGGCGGGGCCCGCAGGCCCCGCTCCGCTTAATAAAAGGGATCAGATCCCGGATTTGACGATGGCTTCCGCGAGGATCGGCACCGAGGTCTTGTTGAGACCGGCGATGTTGAGCCGCGAGTCGCCCACCATGTAGATGCCGTGATCGCGGCGCAGCGTCTCGACCTGCTCCGGCGTGGCGCCGAGACGCGAGAACATGCCGCGATGCTGGGCGAGGAAGCCGAACCGGTCCGAGCCCGACAGGCGCTGCAGTTCCGAGGCCAGCTGCTCGCGCAGCCCCAGCATCGAGTTGCGCACCTCTTCCAGCTCCGCCGCCCAGTCGGCGCGCAGTTCCTCGTCGGTCAGCACCATGGTGACCAGGCGCGCGCCGTGATCCGGCGGGAAGGAGAAGTTCTGCCGGTTCAGGTAGTTCAGGCTGTCCTGGTTGAGCTTGCGCTGGCCGGCATCCTTGCTCACCGCCATCAGCAGGCCGGTGCGCTCGCGGTAGATGCCGAAATTCTTCGAGCAGCTCGCGGCGATCAGCACTTCCGGCATCTTCTCGACCACCATGCGCACGCCTTCGGCATCGGCGTCGAGCCCGTCGCCGAAGCCCTGGTAGGCGATGTCGATCATCGGCACCGCCTCGCGTTCGAGCAGCAGCTCGATCACGGCCTTCCATTGCGGGATGTTGAGGTTGGCGCCGGTCGGGTTGTGGCAGCAGCCGTGCAGCAGCACCACGTCGCCCGGCATCACCTGGTGCAGGTCGGCGATCATGCCGGCGAAATCGACCGAGCGGGTCTCGTTGTCGAAATAGCGGTAGGAGGTGAACTCGATGCCCATGTGCTTGAGGATCGAGAGGTGGTTCGGCCAGGTCGGGTCCGAGACGAAGACGCGGGCCTTGGGGTTGGCCATGCGGATCAGATCGAACGCCTGGCGCACCGCGCCGGTGCCGCCCGGGGTCGCCGCGGCGGCGACGGTCTCGCGCGGGACGGCATCGCCCAGCACCAGCTTGACCATGGCGTCGGCGAAGCCCGGATCGCCGGCAAGACCGGTATAGGCCTTGGTGGTCTCGGCTTCCCAGAGCTGTTTTTCGGCGGCCTTGATGGCGCGCATGATCGGGGTGTTGCCGCTGGCATCCTTGTAGACGCCGACGCCGAGGTCGATCTTCTGCTCGCGGTCATCCTCGCGATAGGCCTGCATCAGGGCGAGGATCTTGTCTGCGGGTTGCTCTTTGAGGTTCTCGAACATCAGTGCTCTCCGGTGGCGACGGGCAGGGTGGGGAATTGCCCCCACTCGCTCCACGACCCGTCATAGAGGGAATGGTCGTCCTTGCCGATGACAGTGAGGGCAAGGTTGAGGATGGCGGCGGTGACGCCGGACCCGCAGGAGGTAATCGCGGGCTTGCCGAGATCCACCCCGGCGGCCTCGAACACCGCGCGCAGCTCGTCGGGCGCCTTCATCGTGCCGTCGTCGTTCAGCAGCGTGGTGTAGGGGACGTTCTTCGAGCCCGGGATGTGGCCGGCGCGCAGGCCCGGGCGCGGCTCGGGCGCCTCGCCGCGGAAGCGGATGGCGGCGCGGGCGTCGAGGATCTCGGTGTCCTGCAGCTTGGCGGCGGCCGAGACCTGCGTCACGTCCTTCACCAGCTGGTTCTGGCGCCGCACGGTCATGTGGCGGTCGCGGATCACCGGCGGCATGTCCTCGGTCTCGCGGCCCTCGGCCTGCCATTTCGGCAGACCGCCGTCGAGCACGGCGATGTCGGTCTGGCCCATCAGCTTGAACAGCCACCAGACCCGCGCCGCCGAGAACAGCCCCTGGCTGTCATAGACCACGACCTGGTGGCCGTCGCCCACGCCCATGGCACGCAGCCGCGACATGAACTTCTCCACGGGCGGCACCATGTGCGGCAGCTCGGAGCGGTTGTCGCTGACATCGTCGATGTCGAAATAGCGCGCGCCGGGAATGTGGGCGGCGGCATATTCCGCCTTCGGATCGCGGTCGGACCCGGGCAGGAACCAGCTGGCATCGAGGATGCGCAGGTCGGGATCCTTAAGATGGGCCGCGAGCCAGTCGGTCGAGACAAGCGTCTTGGGATCGTCTTGCGTCATGTATTGCTTCCCGGGCAGTCAGGGTCGATGCCGTTCCTAAGCCGCGGGGGCCTGCAATACAAGGGCTTGGGCCGGTGGCGCAGGCCGAGACCGCCGCGTCGCGAAGGGTGGGACGCGGCTCGAGGCTGTTTGGGGCGCCCGCCGGTTGGGTGATGGGCTTCAATCAGGGGTGTGACATGGATCGACGTTCGAGCGTCGCGCCCGAACGGACCAAAGGCCGCAGGCCGCCGCGCACCGCCAATACGCCGCGGTGCCAGCCGTCTCGGCTTCAGTCACAGCGTCGCGAACGCGTCGTTCTGAAATTGGTCAGCGGCCACGATCGCCGCCTCTGCAGGCGAGACGTCGCATCCTGCTCCGAACACTCTGCTCGTAGCAAACGGCGCGCGCACAGTGCTGGCAAGGCTCCAACCCGGCCTCGATCAGCCCTGCTTCAGCAGCCGCTGCTTCTGGCGGTTCCAGTCGCGCTTGGCCTCGGTCTCGCGCTTGTCGTGGTTCTTCTTGCCCTTGGCGATGCCGACCTTCATCTTGGCGATGCCCTTGTGGTTGAAGTAGAGCACCAGCGGCACGATGGTCATGCCCTTGCGCTGGGTCTCGTTCCACAGCCGGGCCAGCTCTTTCTTCGAGACCAGCAGCTTGCGACGGCGCCGCTCCTCGTGGCCGAACATGGCGCGCTCGTAGGGGGCGATGTAGCTGTTGACCAGCCAGAGTTCGCCATCCTCCACCGCGGCATAGCTCTCGGCGATGTTCGAGGTGTTCTCGCGAAGGGACTTCACCTCGGACCCGGTCAGCACGATGCCGACCTCGAGATCGTCCTCGATCGCGTAGTCGAAACGTGCCCGCCGGTTCTCGGCGATCACCTTGTAGTTCGGATCTGTCTTCGGTTTGGCCATTGCGTGCATGTAGTCCCTGCCGCCCCGCCTGTCCATAAGCGCGATGCGCTCAGCGTGGCAGGATCAGCCGGGCGCATTCGCCGCCGCCCGCGCGCGGAGACAGCGCGAGCGACCCGCCCATGCGCGCGGCGGCGGTGGCGACGATGGCGAGACCCAGCCCGCTGCCGCTGGTGGTGGCGCCCGCCCCGCGAAAGAACCGCTCGGTGACATGCGGGCGCTCGGAGACGGAAATGCCGGGACCGCGGTCGCGGATCTCGAACACCGCGCCCGCGCCCTCGAGCGAAAGCGCCGCGGAGACGGTCTCGCCGCGGGGCGAGGCCTGCAGTGCGTTCTCGACGAGATTTCGCAGCGCGGTCTGCAGAAGCGTGGTCTCGGCGGTGGACCAGAGCCCGGGCGGGGCAGAGACCTGCAGGCCCACCCCCAGCCGCCCGGCCAGCGGCGCGAGGTCGTCGGCCACCGCCTGCAGCAGCGCGGCCCCGTCCTGTGGCGCGCCGGAGGCCGCGCCCGGCGGGTGCTCGACCGCGGTCATCGCGAGGAGCTGTTTCACCATCCGGTCGGTGCGCTTCACGCCCTGCTCGATCTGCACCAGGGCGCGGGTGCGGGTGGCGGTGTCGGGCGCCATGCGGGCGATCTCGGCCTGCGTCTGCAGCCCGGCGAGCGGGGTTTTCAGCTCGTGCGCGGCAAAGGCGGTGAAGCTGCGCTCGCGGTCGCGCGCCGCATCGACCCGGCGCAGCAGGCCGTTGAGGGCCGCGATCATCGGGCGCAGCTCGCGCGGAGCGGGGGCCTCGTCGAGCGGGCCGAGATCGCTGGCGGGCCGGTTCGAGAGCGCTGCACCCAGCCGGTCGAGCGGGCGCAGGCCGCGCCCCACGGTGAGCCAGATCAGCGCCGCCAGCAGCGGCAGCATTAGCGCGGTTGGGGCGAGCTGGCCCAGCGTCACGTTGCGCACCAGCTGGTCGCGCATCGCCTGCGCGTCGCCGACCATGACGCGAAAGTCGAGCTCGGGGTCGGCAAGCGTGAAAACCCGCCAAAGCTCGCCATCGACCTCGTTTTCGCTGAACCCGCCACCGGCCTCGCTGAGGCGGCCCGCTGGTGCGCCGGCGCTTTCGCTGATCAAGGTGCCGTCGAGGCCCCAGATCTGGCAGGAGAGCTGGTGCAGGAGATGGAAGCCGTCGGCATCCGCGCGCTCCATGCGGGCCGCCTGCGCCGCCTGATCCACGCTCAGCCCGCCCTCGCGGATCAGCGAGGCGACCATGCGGGCGGATTCCTCGAGCCGCCGGTCGAGCACCTGGATGACCTGCGCGCGGGTCGAAACCTGCGTCCAGAGCGCCGCCGAGAGCCAGATCACCCCGGTCGCCAGCAGCAGGATCGCCAGAAGCCGGCCGCGGATCGAGCTCATGTCGCGGCCTCCGGGGCCAGCCGGTAGCCGGCCCCGCGCACGGTCTGGATAAAGCCGCTGCCGAGCTTGGCGCGCAGGTGATGGACATGCACCTCGACGGTGTTGCTCTCGACATCCTCCTGCCAGCCATAGAGCCGCTCCTCGAGCGTGGCCTTCGACAGGATGCTGCCCGGGCGCTCCATCAGTGCGGCCAGCACGGTGTATTCCCGGCGCGAGAAGGCGATCTCTTCCGGTCCGCGCCTCCCGCTCATCCGTGCGGTGTCGAGCGCGAGGCCGTTCCAGTGCAGCAGGTTCTCGGCGCGGCCCTGTGCGCGGCGGGTCAGCGCCCGCAGGCGGGCCGAAAGCTCGGGCAGCTCGAAGGGCTTGCCGAGATAATCGTCGGCCCCGGCGTCGAGCCCGGTGACCCGATCGTCGAGCCCGTCGCGAGCGGTGAGCATCAGCACCGGCATGTCCGAGCCGCTCTGCCGCAGCTCGCGCAGCAATTCGAGCCCGGAGCCGTCGGGCAGCATCAGGTCGAGCACGACCGCCTCGAATCCCTCCATGGCGATGGCGTGGCGGGCGTCGGCGCAGGTTTCGACCAGCTCGGGCGAAAAGCCCGACAGGCGCAGCCCGACGCTCAGCCCGTCGCCGAGCACGGCATCGTCCTCGACAATCAGGATGCGCATGGTGGTGGGTCCTCGGGTCCGGCCTTCAGGGTCGGGAACAGGGGTACGCTCCGGGTGCAGCGCAGGGCAAGCCGCGGCGCTGCACGATCCGGTGAGGCGGGGCGGCTCAGCTGCCGCGATAGGTGGAATAGCCGTAGGCCGAGAGCAGCAGCGGCACGTGGTAATGCGCGTCCGGGTCGGCCATGCCGAAGCGCAGCGGGATCTCGTCGAGGAACAGCGGCTCGGCGCCGGACTGGCCGGTGGCCTTGAGATAGGCGCCGGCAAAGAAGACCAGCTCGTAGGTGCCGGTCTTGAACTGGTCCTTCGGCAGGATCGGGCTGTCGGTGCGGCCATCGGCATTGGTCACCGTCTCGGCGATCTTGCGGTGGGAATTGCCCGAAACCTTGTAGAGCGCAATTTTCACGCCTTCGGCGGGAACGCCCCGGGCGGTGTCGAGCACGTGGGTGGTGAGATATCCGTCGGCCATTCCTCTTGCTCCTTTCTTGGGCAGGGCGGATAAGCGGGGCATCGCCGCGCCTGTGTGCCGGGCCTTTGCGGTTCCGTCCCGGTTAGAGCGCGATTACCCGAAGATGACAACACGACCCAAGCCAAGGAGGGGCCAGATGCAGCGTTACCCCCGCAACATGATCGGTTACGGAGCGGACCGCCCCGACGCGAAATGGCCCGGCAATGCCAGGATCGCGGTGCAGTTCGTGCTGAACTTCGAGGAGGGCGGTGAGAACAACGTCCTGCACGGCGATGCCGCCTCCGAGGCCTTCCTGTCGGACATCCCCGGCGCGGCGATGTGGCCGGGCCAGCGACACTGGAACATGGAGTCGATCTATGAATACGGCGCGCGGGCCGGGTTCTGGCGGCTGCACCGGCTGTTCACCGGCGCCGGCATCCCGCTGACGATCTACGGCGTCGCGACTGCGCTGGCGCGCAACCCCGAGCAGGTCGAGGCGATGAAGGAGGCCGGCTGGGAGATCGCCAGCCACGGCCTCAAGTGGGTCGAGCACAAGGACATGCCCGAGGAGGAAGAGCGCGCTGCCATCGCCGAGGCGATCCGCCTGCACACCGAGGTGGTGGGCGAGCCGCCGCGCGGCTGGTACACCGGGCGCTGCTCGGAGAACACCGTGCGTCTGGCAGCCGAGACCGGCCAGTTCGCCTATATCTCCGACACCTACGACGACGATCTGCCCTATTGGCTCGAGATCGACGGCACCGACCAGCTGATCATCCCCTACACGCTCGAGGCCAACGACATGCGCTTCTCGGTCAGCCCGGGCTGGATCGAGGCGGAGCAGTTCTTCACCTATCTCAAGGACAGCTTCGACACGCTCTATGCCGAGGGCGAGGCGGGCAAGCCTGCGATGGTCTCGATCGGGCTGCACAACCGCCTGATCGGTCGCCCGGGCAAGGTGGCGGGCCTGAAGCGTTTCCTCGACTATATTGCCGGCTTCGACGGGGTCTGGACCCCGCGCCGCATCGAGATCGCCGAGCACTGGGCCGCGACCCACCCGCCGGTGAAGCGTGACCGCCCGAGCCTGATGGATCGCGCCACCTTCGTGGCGCGGTTCGGCGGCATCGTCGAGCATTCGGACTGGGTTGCCGAGCGCGCTTTCGAGCTCGAGCTCGGCCCGGCGCATGACACGCCGGCGGGTCTTGCCAACGCGCTGGCGCGGGTGCTGCGCAGCGCCAGCGATGACGAGCGGATGGGCGTGCTGCGCGCGCACCCCGACCTTGCCGGCAAGCTCGCCGCCGCCAAGCGGCTGACCGAGGACAGCAGCTCGGAGCAGGCCAGCGCAGGGCTTGATGCGCTCACCGACGCCGAGCGCCGGCGGTTCACCGAGCTCAACACCGCCTACATGGAGAAGCACGGCTTCCCCTTCATCATCGCGGTGCGCGATCACGACAAGGCCGGCATCCTTGCGGCCTTCGAGCGCCGTCTCGAAAACGACACCGGAACCGAATTCAGGGAAGCCTGCCGGCAGGTCGAGCGCATCGCCCGGCTGCGGCTGGAAAGCGTGCTGTCATGAAGACCATCGTTGCACAGCCGCTGACCGCCGGCGCCTTCGCGCCGTTCGGAGACGTGCTCGAGATCTCCGGCGATCCGGACAAGATCATCAACCAGGGCCTTTGCGGCCGCTACCATGACCGTGCCTCGATGGATTTCGGCCCCGAAGGCCGTGCCGGGATCAGCCTGTTCGACGCGGTGCCGCGCGATCTGCCCTACCTGCTCGAGATGGTCGAGCGGCACCCCGAGGGCAGCCAGGCTTTCCTTCCGATGCACCGCAACCCGTGGCTGGTGATCGTTGCCGAAGCCGGGGCGGAGCCGGGAGAGATCTCGGCCTTCCTCGCGGCGCCGGGGCAGGGGATCAACCTCTATCGCGGCACATGGCACGGGGTGCTGACGCCGCTGCACGCGCCGGGAATGTTCGCCGTGGTCGACCGGATCGGGCGCACGCCCAATCTCGAGGAACATTGGCTCGACGCGCCGGTGACGATCACCGCACCCCGGGCGCCGGCGTAAGAGCGACGGCAAAAAAAGAGCGCGCGGGGCCTGCTCGGCACCCCGCGCGCTGCGACACCGGGCGGACGGGACTCCACGCCGATGCCGCTGTCTGCTGGTCTCAGTACTGGCGGCGATAGGGGCGCGGCAGGTTCGGCCCGGACTGTCGCACCGCCTCGAGCCCGTAGCCGTTCCGGCGCAGGCAGGCGCCGTCGAAGGCGCGTTCCTTGCGGCCACCGTCACGCACATACATTTCGCAGGCATCGGGCAGGCGGCTGGTGCGGACCCCGGCATTGGTCATGCAGTCGCGGTCGAAGGCAAAGCGGCTGCCGCCGCCGTCGATGCGCATCATGCAGCGCGCGGGCAGCACGTATTGCGCATCGCGGCGCTGACCGAAGGCGGGCCCCACGACGCGCGGCGGATCTGTGCGGCGGGCGTCGTGGCGTTCGTCACGGCGGTTCTGGTGCCGCTCGCGCCATTGCTTTGCATGCGCTTCCTGGCGCGCCTTCTCTTCCTTCTTCCGCTTGTCCTTCTTGCGCTCGTCCTCGGCCCGCTCACGGGCCTGTGCGATCGAATTGCCGAGAAGATAGAGCGCGCCCGCTGCCCCTATCAGCTTGAGGGCATCCTTGCCGTCGGCCCGGGCGGGCGCGGCGGAGAAGGTGGTGATGGCGAGCGAAGCGGCCAGAACGGCGGCGATGAACTTGCGGGACATGGGGGTCTCCTGTTGGCGTGTCTGTCGTGACGAGTGGCGCCGCCGTTCTGGCCGACGCCCTGTCCCGACCCTCGGCCGGACACGCGATTTCAGGCAATATCGGCCCCCGGTTATCGGATAACCGGCCGGTTTCAGGCGCTCTGCTATTGAATTGCACCCGGCCCGGGCGCAGGGTCACGACCATGAAACGCATCCTTCTTCCCCTCTTTGTGGCGCTTGTCCTGCCCGCCGCCGCGCGGGCCGACTGCTTTGTCGAGTACAAGGCCAAGCAGGACAGCCCGCTGCGCTTGCATTACGGCATCTCGCGCCTGCCGGGGGACTGCCCCGGCAGCGGCGCCGCGGCAGAGCAACTCTCCGCCGCCCTGGCCCGCGATGGCTGGACGCTCTTGAACGTGGTCGGGCTTTCGACCAAGGAACCCGGTGACAGCAAAAGGGCCAACGCCGGTGAGTACTACCTCCGCTACTGACGCAAGACGCACCGGCGCGCGGCTGGTAGGGGTCGGCATCGCCGCCATCGTGGTGCTGCTGGTCGGTGCCGGCGTGCTGCTGATGTTCACCTTGCCGGACGCCAACGCCTTCAACGCCCGCGTCGAGAGGCTGTTCATCGAGAACGACACGCTCACCGGGCAGGCCGAGGTCAAGCTGCTCGAGATCCTTGCCCAGTCGGGCACCGCGTTCTCGGACACGCTGGCGAGCTACCGGATGGTGATCTTCGTGCTGCTGGTCTTCGCCACGGCGCTGCTTGTCGCGGCGCTGGTGTTCCTTGTCATGCTGGTGATCCTCAACCGCCGCATGGCGCAGATCGAGCGCTCGGGCATCCAGGTCAGCTCGCTGATCATCAGCCGCGAGGAGAACACCGTCTATCTCAACACCATGGGCTTCAAGCTCACCGAGGCGATGGTCGAGACGCTGGCGGTGCTGGCCGAGGCGCGGATGGATGACGAAATGCTCTCGGGGGCGCAGATCGAGGCGATGATCTCGGGGCGCGACGCCGGCGATTGCGAGGAGGCGGCGGGCGCCACCCGCATCAAGCGCCTGCGCGACGGGCTCGGCAACCAGATGGTCAGCGAACTTCTGGTCAAGAACATCGCCCGGCGCGGCTATATGCTGGCCATCGACAAGGACGTGATCGAGGTTATCTGAGACACTGGCAGGTAGGCGGCGCATCGCGCGGGCGCCTGTGCCCAGTTGAAACCTAGGGGGATTGGGGGCAAAGGTGCTCGCAGTTCCCAAACCTCTCGGATACCATCGCCCCATGGCCAAGCTTTATCACGTGCCGCTGTCCCCGTTCTGCCGCAAGGTTCGCCTGAGCCTTGCCGAGAAGAAGATCGAGTGCGAACTGGTCGAAGAGCGCTACTGGGAGAAGGACACCGACTTCCTGCGCCGCAACCCGGCCGGCAAGGTTCCGGTGCTCAAGATCGACGGCAAGACGATGTCGGAAAGCGCCCCGATCTGCGAATGGATCGAGGAGAAGTACCCCGAGCCGCCGCTGATGCCGCGCTCGGCCGATGCAAGGCTCGAGGTGCGCCGGCTGGTGTCGTGGTTCGACGACAAGTTCCACCACGAAGTGACCTCGAAGCTGCTCTACGAACGCGTCAACAAGAAGATCATGAAGCAGGGCTTCCCGGACAGCACCAACGTCAAGGCCGGGGCCAAGGCGATCAAGTATCACCTCGACTACATGGCCTGGCTGCTCGACCATCGGCGCTGGCTGGCAGGCGACGTGATGACGCTGGCGGATTTCGCCGCCGCGGCGCATCTGTCGGCGCTCGACTACATCTCGGACGTGGACTGGAACCGGTCGGAGACAGTCAAGGACTGGTACGCCAAGATCAAGTCGCGCCCGGCCTTCCGCTCGATCCTCGCCGACCAGATCCCCGGCTTCCCGCCGCCGCCGCATTACGCCGACCTCGATTTCTGAGGGGCTGACCGGCACGCGGCCGACGGTCGCTTGATCGATCGGCGCTGTGAAGCGGCGAGAGATCCTGTCGGTCAGCGGTCGGCGAAGAAATCTTCCGGCAGGACATCCTTGAGGCTGTAGACGAAGATGTCGATCTCGAGCGCCAGGCCGACCTCGAACTCGTTGAGCTCGCGTCCGCTCCAGCGATGTTGCTCGAGACGGGCAAGGAACTCCCGGCAGGTCTGGTCGGCGCGCGGATCGAGCGACAGCGACAGCGCAGCGCGCAGCAGGTCGATGCGCTTGTGCACCTCTCGCATGGCCGAGAACGCCTCCATCATCGCCCGAGTCAGCCTCGGCTCGGTCTGCCAGCTCTGGCCGCCGAAGACTTCCTGCACGACGCGGTTGCCGGCACCGAGGCAATCATAGGCGACGCAGCCCGGAAACCCCTCTTCGCTCAGCCGGTCGTGAATCGCGCAGCTGTGGCCCGAGAGATTGCGGCAGGGCTCGCCCGGATTCTTGTCGAAGGCGAAGTCGCGGCCCTTGTCGAAGGCCAGCGCGAGGCAGCAAAGGGCGGCGCATTTCGAGCAGTCGGTCTTTAAGGGATCGGGCTGGGACATTCTGGCTACCGTCGGTCTGAGGGGGCTGAGGCGCCGTATCACGTGAAACAGCCCCGGGATGCAAGCGCTGCCGCCGGTGATGCGCGGCGTGGGGGCGCCCCGGGAAGGGGGATGCGTTGACAGGCCCCGAACCGGACCCCTAAACGGCGATTGCAGGCAATGGCCGGTCAAAGGTCATCGGCGGCATTGCACGTCCGCCCTTACGGCAGGGCGAGACGGAGAGCCGGGAGGGGGCGCTGCCCCCGTCGCGCGCGGCGCGACTCCCCCGGAGTATTTTGGACGTAGAGAAGGGCAGGCGGGTGTCTTTGAAGCGCAAGCTGGTGACGGAAGCGGCGGAGGTGGGGTTCGCCTCGTGCAAGGTCTGCCGCCCCGGCGACGTGCCGCAGCTGGCAGGGCGGCTGGCGGCGTTCCTCGAGGCAGGGCGGCATGGGCAGATGGGCTGGATGGCGGAGCGCACGCATTGGCGCGGCGACCCAAAGGCACTCTGGCCTGAGGCGCGCTCGGTGATCATGCTGGCCGAGAATTACGGCCCGGGGCATGATCCGATGGCGGTGCTCGAGCAGCGCGACCGGGCGGCGATCTCGGTCTACGCCCAGAACCGCGACTATCACGACGTGGTCAAAAAGCGGCTGAAGCGGCTCGGACGCTGGCTCATCGCCGAGGCCGAGCGCGAGGGCGGCGGCGCGGAGATCAAGGTTTTTGTCGACACCGCGCCGGTGATGGAAAAGCCACTGGGGCAGGCTGCGGGCCTTGGCTGGCAGGGCAAGCACACCAACCTCGTGAGCCGCGAGCTGGGCTCGTGGTTCTTTCTGGGCGCCATCTTCACCACGCTGGAGCTGGAGCCGGACGGGGCCGAGCGCGACCATTGCGGCTCGTGTCGGGCCTGTCTCGACGTCTGTCCGACCGATGCCTTCCCGGCCCCCTACCAGCTCGATGCGCGGCGCTGCATCTCCTACCTGACCATCGAGCATCACGGCCCGGTCGACGAGGCGCTGCGGCCGGGGTTGGGCAACCGGATCTACGGCTGCGACGATTGTCTTGCCGCTTGCCCGTGGAACAAGTTCGCGGTGCAGGCTCAGGAGATGAAGTACCACGCCCGCGACGAGCTGCTGGCACCCGAGCTGGCGGAACTGGCGGCGCTCGACGATGCGGCGTTCCGGGCGCTGTTCTCGGGCTCGCCGATCAAGCGAATCGGGCGCGACCGCTTCGTGCGGAACGTCTGCTACGCCATCGGGAACTCGGGGGATCCGGCGCTGCGGTCAGCGGTGCAGGCGCTCTGCGAGGATGGTTGCGAGACGGTGCGCGACGCGGCGCGCTGGGCGGTGGCGCGGCTCACGTGAAGCGGCGGGAGGCCCGACCCCCGGGAGCAAAGGGGCCGGGCCGGGCGCGCCTGCATCGTGAGCTCGGGCAGGGGTATCCCGGCAGGCGCGATAGCGATATGTGAGACCGGCCCTCAGGCGCGGTCGTCGATCAGGATCGTCATGGCCTGATCGGCTGTGCGGTAGACGCCGAGCACGCGGTCCGTGTCGTAGCCCTCGGCCTCGAGCGCGCCGCTCAGTGCCGCGCTGCCCTTCACCTGGGTCTGCAGCATGTCGAGCTTGGTCCGTGCTCGGGCGAGCGCATTGTCGAGTGCGGCCTCGCGGTCCTCGCCGGCGCTCTCGAGCGCGCCGAGCGGCAGGATCTCGACCTCGGTCTCCTCGGCGATGTCGCCGGTCGGGATCGCGACGCCGTCGCCGCTGAGGTCGGACATCAGCTCGCCGACGCTCGCGGGCACGTCCGAGGCGCCGAGCTGGGTTTCAACCACGCCCTGCGCGCTGGGCGGGAGCGTGGTCTCGGAAGTGTCGCTTTCCTGCGCGAGCGCGGGGAAGGAAAGGCTGGCCGCCAGCAGGGCGGCGAGGGCTGGTCTGGTCGAGCGGAAGGTCATCGGTGGTCCTCCATTGGTCCGTTTCACCCGACGCATCGTCGCGTCGATCGATGAGATAAGTGCGCAGGGCGGAAAAAGATCCCCGCCGCCCGGAAGCGAGGTCGCTGCGGGCGGCGGATTGCCGAAACCCGGGGGCGGGTTTTGGCGGGTTGCCGCCGGTTCCGCTGCCGCGAGCCGGGGTTGCATGATACCGCCGCCGCCGGGAGCCGATCACGGCAGGGTCAGGCCGATGAAACAGGCTTTGCATTGATGCGGATCGGACCCATCTTAGGGGCAGACAGATCATGGAGGCGCCAATGGCAACTTATGAAAGAAATCCCGACGTGATCGCCACGCTCGATCCCGAGCAGTACCGGGTCACGCAGGAGAACGGCACCGAGCGCCCGGGCAGCGGCGCGTATCTCGGCAACAAGGAGCCGGGCATCTACGTCGACGTGGTCTCGGGCGAGCCGCTCTTTGCCTCGTCGGACAAGTACGAGAGCGGCTGTGGCTGGCCGAGCTTCGTGAAGACCATCGAGCCCGCTCACGTGCAGGAGCTGCGCGACACCTCCTACGGCATGGTCCGGGTCGAAGTGCGCTCGACCCATGGCGACTCGCATCTGGGCCACGTCTTTCCCGACGGGCCGGCGGATCGCGGCGGGCTGCGTTACTGCATCAACTCGGCCTCGCTGCGCTTCGTGCATCGCGACGACATGGAGGCGGAAGGCTATGGTGCCTATCTCGACCAAGTGGAGGATGTGACATGAGCGAACGTGCAGTTCTGGCCGGCGGCTGTTTCTGGGGCATGCAGGACCTGATCCGCAAGCTTCCCGGCGTGGAGGCAACCCGCGTCGGCTATACCGGCGGCGACGTGCCCAACGCGACCTACCGCAACCACGGCACCCATGCCGAGGGGATCGAGATCATCTTCGACCCTGCAAGGATCAGCTATCGGCAGATCCTCGAGGTGTTCTTCCAGATCCACGACCCGAGCACGCTGAACCGGCAGGGCAACGATGTGGGCATGAGCTACCGGTCGGCGATCTACTATGTCGACGAGGCGCAGAAGCAGACCGCGCTCGACACCATCGCCGATGTCGATGCCTCCGGACTTTGGCCCGGCAAGGTGGTGACCGAGGTCGAGCCGGTGGGCGCGTTCTGGGAGGCCGAGCCCGAGCATCAGGATTACCTCGAGCGGTTCCCGAACGGCTATACCTGCCACTATCCGCGCCCGGGATGGGTGCTGCCGCGCCGCGACGCCGCGGAGTGACCTGCTATCGGCGGGGGCGCCTCCGGGCGCCCTTGCCAGCCTGAAGGCCGCGGGGGCTCAGCCGCCCACCTCGTAGGTCATATCGCCCTGCTCGAGCTCGCAGCCAATGCTCTTGCGGTCCAGAATGCGGATGCGGCCCCGCCCGAGTTCGACCGAGCCGCGCTCGGCAAGATCCTTGAGCATCCGGTTCACCTTCTGCCGCGAGCACCCCATCAGCGTCGCCAGATGGGCCTGGCTGATGCGGATGTCGGGATCGTCGGGGGTGCTGAGGACGCAGAGGTAATTCAGCAACCGCGCATCGACGGTCTGGAACTGCTCGACGGCGCGGTTCTCGTTGTCGCGGACCAGTCGCCCATGAAGGATCCGGGCAATGTTCCGGATGACCTGCGGTTTCTGGGCGTATTCCAGCAGCAGCGACACGGGGGCGTAAAGCATTGTGGTATCGGGCAGCGACGTGCAGGTCGCGGCGCAAGGCATGTCGGACAGGCATTCGACATCGCCCATGATCTCACCGGGGCCGGCCACGTGAATGACGCTGAGATTCCCCTCGACATCGAGAAAGCTGATGATCACCCGGCCGCGTGCCACGATATAGAACCCGGCGGTGTGTTCGGACTGGGTGAGAAGCGTCGTCTCTTCGCAGTAATGCCGCGGTGTGCAGGCATCGAGAAAGGCGCGCTGCTCCTCTTCGGACAGCCCCCTGAGGAGGCAGATGCCGATCAGGTCGGGATAGGTGGCGCTCACCTTGAGGCGTGGGGTCATGCTTGGATGCGATTGTCGATGGAAGCGGCAGATGAAGGCGGTACCCGGCGTGTCGGGAACTGTGGCGCGGCTCTGCGCAGGTCCATGTCTCGCTCCCGGGTATGAAGGGCCTCCGGCGCGCGGCACGGATCCGCGGCGCCGGAGGCGTTATACAACCCAGGCAGGAGGGTTAAAATCCCCGACTTGAAAAAACACTCGCGTATTCGCGAAATTGGGTCCGATCGCCGCATCCCCGACGCCCGAACCGAGCCCCTGCCAAGAGACACTGGTTACACAATAAATGCCGCCGAGCGCTGATCCGGCGAGCGAAGCGTCACTCGCGGCACACGGAGTGGTTACATTGATTCGCGCTGCCCGTTGTGTCGCCAAAGTGACGGTTCAGGCGTCGCGCCTCACTTTGATAAACAATTTTCTTAAACAGGCGGACTTGCATCGTGTCATGGTTGATCGAATCGCCTGATCTTGAGGCAACAATTTTGAATCACCGGCGTTTGACTGGATGCTATCCTTCGATCAGCCGGCCCTTGGGTGCGCATTTTCATGCTTGTAAAGCCAAACCTTTTCACGGCTATCGCTCTGGTTGCGTTTGTTACCCTTAACCATGGCGCGACGGCGCTTGAGCCCTCTTTCGACTGTGCCAAGGCGCAGTCCGGCGCCGAGGACGCGGTCTGTTCCTCCGATGCGCTCGCCGCGCTCGATATCGAACTGGCGCGGCTCTTCACGGCGGCGTCCACCGGGCCGAACATGGACCCCGATGCGCTCGCCACGCTCAGGACGATGCAGCGCGGCTGGATCAAGGGGCGCGACGCCTGCTGGACCTCTGACATGGGCGTGCCGCTCTGCACTGCCAACGAATACGCCTTCCGGATTTCCGAGCTGCGCCAGCGCTATGCGGACGCGCGCGCCGAAGAGGGCGCCTCGCTCGGGCCTTTCCCCTACCGCTGCGAAGGGCTGGAGACGACGCTCAGCGCGGTCTTCGTCAACACGCTCGAGCCGGTGGTGGTGCTGCGCTGGGGCGAGAACGCGGTGGTGCTACCGCAGGTCGAGGCCGCTTCGGGCGCGAAATACGCGTCTGACGCATGGTATGGTGGCCCGGCGCTGTTCTGGACGCGGGGCCGAGAGGCGCAGTTCGCGGCACCCGGCGCGGACGCGTCGAGCTGCCAGCAGGACGACATCGGATAGGAGACGCATCATGGGCTTCGTCGACGCCATCAGGAATGGCTTTTCCAACTACGCGACATTCAGCGGCCGCGCCTCGCGCCCGGCCTATTGGTGGTGGATGCTGTTCGTCATCCTCGCCTCCGCGGTCCTGAGCGGGATCGACCTTGCGCTCTTCGGTGCCGATCCCGAGACCGGCGATGTGCGTCAGAGGCTCTCGGGGCTGTTCCAGCTTGCGGTGCTGTTGCCGACGCTGGGCCTGGGCTTCCGGCGGCTGCACGATACTGGCCGGCCCGGCTGGTACTACCTGCTGCCCTTCCTGATTTCGGTCGCGCTGATGTTCGTGCTGCTGAGCGGCGTGATGGTCGCCACCGGTCTCGACATGGAGGCGGGCACGGCGCCCTCCGCCGGGCTGATCGTCGGCGGGCTCGGGGTGATGGTGCTCTGGGTGGTGCAGCTGGTGATCTTCATCCTGCTGATCTGGTGGCTCACCCGGCCCTCCGAGGCCGGTGAGAACGCCTACGGCGCGCCACCCTCCGCATGAGCGCCGCGTTCTGGGACAGGATCGCCGAGCGCTACGCCGCCCGTCCGGTGAGCGACACCGCGTCCTATGAGGCAACGCTCGAACGGGTGCGCCACTGGCTGCGCCCCGAGATGCAGGTGCTGGAGCTCGGGTGCGGCACCGGTTCTACCGCCGAGCGGCTGGCCGGGGACGTGAGCCAGTTCACCGCAAGCGATTTCTCTGCCGAGATGATCCGCATCGCCGAAAGCCGTTGCGAGGCCCCCAACCTGCGCTTTCTCTGCGCGGGCGTCGGTGGCGCGCTGGGCGGCGGCCCCTATGACGCGGTGATGGCGTTCAACCTGCTGCACTTGCTCGATGACCTCGAGGGCTGCCTGTCGCAGATCCACGCGACGCTGGGCAAGGGCGGGCTGTTCCTGTCCAAGACCCCCTGCGTGGCGGGCAAGTGGTACCTGCGGCCAGCGGTCTGGGGGCTGCAGAAGCTCGGCAAGGCGCCTTCCGTGCGCTTCCTGCGCCCCGCCCAGCTCGAGACGGCGATCCGGGAGGCGGGCTTCGAGATCCTCGAGACCGGTGGCTACCCCGCGAAGCTCCCGAACCATTTCGTCGTGGCGCGCAAACGGCCCACGACCTGACCGCGCCCGCACAGGAGGCACCCCATGTCCGACTTGCCCGCCATCGGAAGCTGCCGCTGCGGTGCCCTTCAGGTCGAGGTCTCGACCCCACCGATCATGACCGCCGCCTGCCATTGCCGCGGCTGCCAGAAGATGAGCGCCAGCGCCTTCTCCCTCACCGCGATGGTGCCGGCGGCGGGCTTCCGGGTGGTGTCGGGCACGCCGGTGCAGGGCGGCATCAAGGGGCCGGTCTGTTCGCATTTCCATTGCGCGGCGTGCTTTTCTTGGGTCTTCACCCGGATCACCGGCATGGAGGATCTGGTCAATATCCGCCCGGTGATGTTCGACCGTCCCGCCTGGTGCGAGCCCTTCATCGAAACGCTCTGCGCCGAGAAGCTGCCCTGGGTCACGACGCCGGCGCGACACCACTTCGACGGCTTCCCGCCCGAGGACCGCTTTGCGGGTCTCATGGCAGAGTTCGCCGACGCGATGGCAGGGCGGCTCTGACGCTACGTTTCGACTGACAGCGGCACGGGCCATTGGCAGGGTCGCGCGCAAGGAGGACCGCCAATGACCAGCTACCCCCACATGCTGCGCCCGCTCGAGCTTGGCTTCACGACGCTGAAGAACCGGGTGTTGATGGGCTCGATGCATACCAATCTCGAAGAGCGCGGCGACTGGAACCGGGTGGCCGCGTTCTATGCGGCACGGGCCAGGGGCGGCGCCGGGCTGATCGTCACCGGCGGCATGGCGCCCAACCCCGAGGGCGGCGTCTTTCCCGGGGCCTCGGGGCTGTTTTCGGACGAGGACATCGCGCATCATCGCATGATCACCGACCGGGTGCATGACGAGGGCGGCAAGATCGCCATGCAGATCCTGCACGCGGGGCGCTATGCCTACGGGCCGGATTGCGTTGCGCCGTCGGCGATCAAGTCGCCGATTTCGCCCTTCCCGCCCAAGGCGCTCGACGAGGCCGGCATCGAGAAGCAGATTGCCGACATCGCCACCGCCGCCGCCCGCGCCCGCGAGGCCGGCTATGACGGGGTCGAGGTGATGGGCTCGGAGGGCTATTTCCTCAACCAGTTCCTCGTCACCCACACCAACCGGCGCGACGACCGCTGGGGTGGCAGCTATGAGAACCGGATGCGCCTGCCGGTCGAGGTGATGAAGCGCGTCCGCGCGGCTGTGGGCGAGGATTTCATCGTCATCTTCCGGCTGTCGATGATTGATCTGGTGCCCAACGGCTCGACCCACGACGAGGTCGTGCAACTGGCGCAGGCGATCGAGGCGGCGGGGGCGACCATCCTCAACACCGGCATCGGCTGGCACGAGGCGCGGGTGCCGACCATCGCCACCTCGGTGCCGCGGGCGGGCTTTGCCTGGGTGACGAAAAAGCTCATGGGCAAGGTGGGGATCCCGGTCATCACCTCGAACCGGATCAACACGCCCGAGGTCGCCGAGCAGCTTCTGGCGGAGGGCTGCGCCGACATGGTGAGCCTGGCGCGGCCGTTCCTCGCCGATCCCGATTTCGTCGCCAAGGCCGAGGCCGGGCGCGCCGATCTCATCGCGCCCTGCATCGCCTGCAACCAGGCCTGCCTCGACCACACGTTTCAGGGCAAGGTGTCCTCCTGCCTCGTCAACCCGCGTGCCGGGCACGAGACCGAGCTGGTGATCGCCCCCGCCGAAAGCGCCCGCCGCATCGCCGTGGTCGGGGCCGGGCCAGCGGGCCTTTCCTGCGCCATCACCGCCGCGCAGCGCGGCCACGCGGTGACGCTGTTCGATCAGGCGGACGAGATCGGTGGTCAGCTCAACATGGCCCGCAAGGTGCCCGGCAAGGAAGAGTTCGACGGGCTGGTCGACTGGTTCGCCGCGATGGTGAAGGAGGCCGGCGTGACCCTGCAGCTAAGCACGCGCGCCGATGCCGAGGCGCTGAGCGGCTTTGACGCGGTGGTGGTGGCCACCGGCGTGCTGCCGCGCGATCCGCAGATCCCCGGGCAGGATCATCCCAAGGTGCTGAGCTATGTCGATGTGCTGCGCGGCGGCGCCGAGGTCGGCCAGCGCGTGGCGGTGGTCGGCGCCGGGGGCATCGGCTTCGACGTGTCGGAGTTCCTCGTCACCGGCAAGAGCCCGACGGTGGACCTGCCCGAGTGGCTGCGAGAATGGGGCGTGACCGATCCGGACAAGGCCCGCTCGGGTCTCGCCCCCGACGGCCCGCAGCCCGAGGCGCCGCTGCGCGAGGTGGTGCTGCTGCAGCGCAAGGCCGAGAAGGTCGGCAAGCGGCTCGGCAAGACCACCGGCTGGATCCACCGCGCCGCGCTGATGCTCAAGGGCGTACAGATGAAGGCCGGGGTGAGCTACGAGCGCATCGACGATGCCGGCCTGCACATCATCCGCGATGGCAAGCCCGAGCTTATCGCCTGCGACACGGTGGTCCTTTGCGCCGGGCAGGAGAGTCTGCGCGCGCTGGCGGATGCCGTCGAGGGGCCTGAGGTGCATGTCATCGGCGGTGCCGACGTGGCCGCCGAGCTCGACGCCAAGCGCGCCATAGATCAGGGCGTTCGGCTGGCGGCGGGGCTCTGATTGCCCGTGCTGGCGCACGGTCAGCGCAGGGGGCGGGGCTCACACACCCGTGACCGGCGTTTGCCGTTGCGATGGAACGCGGGCCCGGGGGGTGCGCGTTCTCCGTCCAAACGCAGATTGGATAGGAGGCCAACATGCCCAGCATCACCAACGCCAAGGTTCTGATTATTTCCACCAACGGTTTCGAGCAGTCCGAGCTCGAGTTTCCCCGCGACCAGCTTCGTGCCAAGGGCGCGGAGGTTCATGTCGCCACGCTTGACGGCAAGGCGATCAAGGGCTGGGAAGGTACCGACTGGGGGCGCGAGGCCGAGGCCGATCTCAGGATCGCCGATGCCGACCCGCACCAGTATGATGCGCTCGTCATTCCCGGCGGCCAGATCAACCCCGACCTGCTGCGCGTCGAGGACAGCGTGATCGCGCTGGTTCGCGCCTTTGCCAAGCAGGGCAAGGTCATCGCCGCAGTCTGTCACGGTCCGTGGGTGCTGATCGAGGCCGACATCGTCGCGGGCCGCGAGATGACCGCCTACCCGTCGATCCGCACCGACCTCAAAAACGCCGGTGCCCGCGTCATGGACGCGCCGGTGGTCTGCGACAGCGGTATCGTCACCAGCCGCAACCCGAACGATCTAAAGGACTTTGTCTCGAAGATCGTCGAGGAGATCGAAGAAGGTCGGCACAACCAGAAAGCCGCCTGACCCATCAGCTCAGATCAACGACACAGGCCGCGCCCCGGCGACCGGGGCGCGGCTTTTTTTGGCTTGGTTGACGGGTTTCCGCTGCAAACACAAAGCGTGATGAAACCCCGGTATTGTCTCGTCCGTGTCTAAATCGCGCCCCAATCGGGCGGCATATCGTGGTGTAACGAGGAACGAGTGAGGACTGGTTATGGATCGTCTGACCGAAATGGAGGCGTTTGCCACCGTCGTGGACCAAGGTGGGTTCACCGACGCTGCCAAGAAGATGGGCATCTCGAAATCGGCGGTCTCGAAGCACGTGTCGTCACTGGAGGCGCGCCTTGGGGCGCGTCTGCTGAACCGCACCACCCGTCGCGTCTCGCCGACAGAGATCGGTCTGGCCTACTACGATCGCGCCCGCCGGGTGCTGAACGATGCCGGAGAGGCCGATGCGCTGGTCACGTCGATGCAGTCGGCGCCCTCGGGCCTGCTGCGGATCTCGGTCGCCACCGATTTCGGCGTCAATCACCTGAGCCCGGTTCTGGGCGATTTCCTTGCCGAATTCCCCGAGATCACCGTGAACATGGTGCTCAACAACCGCTACGTGGAGCTGATCTCGGAAGGCTTCGACATGGCCGTACGCATCGGTGAGCTGGAAGACAGCACGCTGCGCGCCCGCAAGCTTACCGAGACCACCAAGCGGATGATCGCCTCGCCGGCCTATTTCGAGAAGTTCGGCCGCCCGTCGCGGATCGACGATCTCAACGAGCACAAGCTGCTGCACTACTCGAACCAGTCGAGCGGCAATGTCTGGAAAGTCACCGCGCCGTCGGGCGAAAAGCGCCAGGTGCGCACCGCTGGCTGGCTCTCGGTCAATGACGGGCAGTCGCTGCTCAATGCCTGCATCGCCGGGCTCGGCATCGCCTACCTGCCGTCCTACCTCTATGCCGACGCGATGAAGCAGGGGCTGGTCGAGGACGCGATACCGGATCTGCCGGTCGAGACCCAGGGCATCTACGCGGTCTACCCGCCGGGCCGGTTCACCCAGCCCAAGGTGCGCGCCTTCATCGACTTCCTCGTCCATGCCTTCGCCGATCGCGGTCCGCAGGACTGGTGATCAGACCAATTCCCCTCGTCTCGTTCGTAAGAGGCTCCTCGCCCCGGTTTCTGCCGGGGCGTTTTCTTTTCGGAGGCGCCGCCGCGCGGTGGCCCGCACGGGGCAGGTGTGCCGACACAGATCCCCCTTGTGCATTTGCAGCATCGGGACTGGATTGTCGTGCCCGCGATCCCTAGATCGCTACGGACCCCAGACCGGAGCCTTTTCTCAGATGCGCCAGAAGCTTGCCGAGTTCCTCGACCGTCCCGCGACGCGATACGCGATCATGGGCGTCATCTTGTTCAACGCCGTGATCCTCGGGCTCGAGACCTCCACCACCGTGATGGCCGAGATCGGCTGGCTGATCGTCGCGCTCGACACCATCTGCCTGTCGATCTTCGTGGCCGAGCTTGCCGCCAAGCTCTACGCGAGGGGCTTCTCGTTCTTTCGCTCGGGCTGGAACGTCTTCGATTTCGTGATCGTCGGCGTTGCGCTGGTTCCGGCGGGGCAGGGGCTCGCGGTGCTGCGGGCGCTGCGCATCCTTCGACTGCTGCGCGTGGTCTCGGTGGCGCCGACCCTGCGCCGGGTGGTGGAGGGCTTCGTCTCGGCGCTGCCCGGGATGGGCTCGGTCTTCCTGCTGATGGGGATCATCTTCTACATCGGCTCGGTGATCGCCACCAAGCTCTACTCGGCGACCTTTCCGGAATGGTTCGGCACGCTCGGCGCCTCGGCCTACTCGCTGTTCCAGATCATGACGCTGGAGAGCTGGTCGATGGGCATCGTGCGCCCGGTGATGGAGGTCCACCCCGAGGCCTGGCTGTTCTTCGTGCCGTTCATCCTGATCACCACCTTCGCGGTGGTGAACCTCGTTGTCGGCCTGATCGTCAACTCGATGCAGGAGGCTCACGCCGTCGAGGAGGTTGCCGCCACCGAGGATTACCGCGAGCAGGTCATCCAGCGACTGGCCGCCATCGAGGCCCGGCTGGACGAACGGCGCTGACGCGCGGCGCGCCCTCCGCTAGGTTCGTCCGGACGCAAGGCAGGAGGGCCAGATGCCGAAATTCACCGAGACCACCGCGCAGCGCGAGACCGGCGACGGCGCCTGCGGGCCCTTCGAGGCAGTGCTGTTCAGCGACAGCGGCGGGCTGACCCAGTTCGGTGCCGTCCTCGAGACCCTGCAGCCGGGATCAAGCAGCTCGATCCGGCACTGGCACTCGGACGAGGATGAGATGCTCTACATGCTCGAGGGCATGCTCACGGTGCACGAAGGGGCCGAGACCTACACTCTGTCGCCGGGCGAGGCTGCGACCTTCAAGGCTGGCGTTCCCGAGAGCCACTATGCCGAGAACGCCACCGAGGCGCTGGTGCGTTACCTCGTCATCGGCACCCGCGCAGCCCGTGACGTGGTGACTTACCCCGAGAGCGACCGGGTGCTGCGCCTGCGCCGCGACCCCGAGAGCAAGGCGCTTGTCGAGCGAGGCTACACGACGCTTGACGGTGCGCCGGCAGACTCGCCCTACGGCGACTGATCTCGTGCCCACGGTTGCCTCGGCCAAGGGGCGCGGCTAGACCGCTGCCATGCGGATCATCGAGAACATCATCAGCGATCGCGGCTCGAAATACGCCGTCTCCGGCGCGCCCTGCCGCTCCGAGGACGAGGCCAAGGCCCTGATCAAGGAGCTCTGCCGCAAGAAGAAGTTCGCCAAGGCCACCCACAACACCTGGGGCCTGCTGACCGCTGACGCGCCGGTCAAGAACGACGATGGCGAGAGCGGCGCCGGCATGGTGATCTTGCGCATGCTCGAGCGCGAGGGGCTTCAGGACCATCTCGTGGTGGTGACCCGATGGTATGGCGGCAAGCATCTCGGTGGCGACCGTTTCCGCCACGTGCAGGAGGCGGTGCGGATCTATCTCGAGGATCTGCGCGGCTAGGCGGTGCCGCCGCGCGCCTGAAGCCGTGCACCGTCGAGCAGCATTCCAACCCGGTGCATGATGGCATCGACACAGCTCTCGGGCGAGGCATCGCGATAGACCGCCGGGCGCAGACCGAAGGTGTAGATCGCGTAGATCGCATCGATCAGGGTCTCGATTTCGGCCTCGTCCACGTTTTGCAGATCGGCGTCCTCGCGCAGGATTCTGGCGATCGGGGACAGGGCCTGCAACAGCTGGGCGCGGTTGCGGTCCTCGGTCTCTCGCGGCCACTGCCAGTAATAGGCCTGCATCACCGCCATGAGTTGGGTGTCCTCGAGATCGTACTTGGCATACATCGCGAGGATCCAGCGCAGCCGCTCCATCGTGCTGCCCTCGTCCGGCAGACCGGCCTCGAGCGCGGCGATCTGGACATCGTTGTTCTCGTGGATCAGCTCGTAGAGCAACCCGGCCTTTGAGTGGAAATGGGCGTTGATCATCGCGTGGGTGACGCCCGCCTCGCGGGCGATCTCGGTCACCGAGACGTCGTGATAGCCGTACTCCCGGAACAGTCTGCGGGCCGCCTCTAGAAGGCGTGCCTTGGTGGCGGCGCTTTGCCTGTCCTTCTGCGTCAGGCGGGTGCGGCGGGGAGGGTGCTGATCATTCGTCATCAAACGGACCCAGTATAGTGCAACCACAGATTAATGCCTTCTTGATAACACTGACGCAAACAATGTAAATAAAAATGTCACCGAAATGTTGACGCTGTTTACTTAGGTCCCTATATCCTTAGCGGCTCGAACGTGCCGCTAAGGAGAGCGCGCGATGGAGAGATTCAGTGAGATGAGGGCGTTCGCCCAAGTGATGGAACAGCGTTGCTTCAGCAGCGCCGCTGAAACGCTCGGCCTGTCGAAAGGCTCGGTGTCGAAGCAGGTGGCATCGCTCGAACGGCGCCTTGGGTTGTCGCTCTTCGAGCGCACGACGCGGCAGGTGACCCCGACCGACGAGGGTAGGGTGTACTACGACCGCGCGCGGCAGATCCTCGATGAGACCGCGCGCGCCGACCTGATCGCGCGGGCCATGAAGCGTGCCAGCTCCGATGGCGAAACGCTGCGCATTCTGGCGGAGCCCGAGCTTGTCGACCACGTTGTGATGCCGCGCATCGGTGGTTTCCTGCACTCGATGTCTACGGTGCGGCCCGACTTCCGCACCGAGGACGACGATCCGGACCTGGATGGAAATGAGGGCTGGGACATCGCGCTGGCGGTCACCCCGGCGGAACGTCGCCCGCTGGCCGCCCGCATCATCGGCGTCACCCGCAAGACGCTGGTCGCGTCCCGCGATTATCTCGACCAGGAAGGTGTCCCGCGTGAGCCCAGCACCTTGAGCCTGCATCGCCTGCTGCGTTGCGCCGGAACGCGCGAGCGGACTTGGCGGCTGGTCGACGAGGACGGTGCCGATGTGCCGATCACCTCGGGGCGGCAGCTTCTTTTCCGGGACCGGCGCTCGCAGCTCGCCGCCTGTCAGGCCGGCCTCGGCATCGCGCTGCTGCCCGACTACATGGTTCGCGAGGGCCTGCAAAAGGGCCGGCTGGTGCCGGTCATGCCGGGGCTGTCGAGCCGTCGGCAAGTGATCTCGGCGCGGCATCCCGATGAGGGAACGCCGAGCCGCACCGCGGTCCTCTTCGAGGAATTCTTGGGGCAGACGCTGGTGCATAACGGCTGACGTCCGACCCATCTGATACAGGCGATTCGACTCACCCCCTTCGGGATCGCCTGGGGACCCCGGCCGCCTCTGGCGCTCCGGGGTCCCGAAAATTCACTCGATCGGCAGCAGGATCGCCTCGACGCGGCGGTTCTCCTCGCGGCCGACCTCGGCGAGGTTGCTGGCCACCGGGGCGAGATAGCCCGCGCCTTCGGAGCCGAGCTGCGCCGCCGCGACCCCCTTTCCGCGCACGTAATCCATTGCCGCGTCCGCCCGGGCGCGAGAGACCGCGATATTGGCCTCGAGCGAGCCGGTCGCATCGGTATGGCCGACGAAAAGCACCCGCCGGTCCGGGGTCTCGGCGAGATAGGCTGCGATCGCGTCGAGCGAGGCGACCGCGTCGTCGCCAAGCGATGCCGACCCGCTCTCGAAGCGCAGGTCGCGCAGGATCATGTGGCCCTTCGCTTCAAGCTCGAAATTCGCCACGTCGGCCACCTGGACGGCGGCGGGCGGCGGGTTCTCGGCGGGCGTGGGCGCTTCTGTCTGCTCACCGCCACCGCTCTGGATCACCTGCACGTAGCTTGCCGCGTTCGAGCGGCTGACCAGCAAGGTCACATGGTCGCCCCCGGGACCCTGGGCGCTGAGGAAGCGAAACGCGGTGAGGTCGACATACATCTCGGGCGCCGGGATCACCTCGGTGCCGAAGCGGAAGTCGAAGCCGCCGCAGCGCGCCGAGGCGCAGTCGAACACGATCTCGTAGCCCTGGGCCTCGAGCTGCTCTCGCAACGGCGCCAGCACTTGCAGGGTCGTCAGGTCGGGCGAGGGGATGCGCCAGGCCTGCCGAAGGATCCGGCCCTCGGAGCGGATCACCGGGATGCCGCTCTCGTCTTGCCACGGCCCGGTGGGGACCGCGTAGCTTCCTGGATCCGAGATCCGCTCGCCCATCAGTCGCGCGCCGCCCGGCAGGGTCAGTTCAAGCGCGGCCGCCGGCGAGCAGAGCATCGCCAGCAGCGCTGCCTCAGCGAGCCTGCGCGTGATATTCGTCATTCGGCCGCATGTCGGTGGCCGAGGCCACCCGGTTGGTCATGTTGAAGAACCCCGCCACGTTGGCGATGTCCCAGATGTCGCGCTCGGAGAAGCCGGCGTCGCGCAGCGCTTCGCGGTCGTACTCGGCGATCTGGGCGCTGGCCTTGGTCATCTTCTCGACAAAGCTCAGCATCGCGCGCTGGCGGTAGGGCAGGTCGGCCACGCGCCAGTTCATCACCAGCATCTCGCCAAGCTTCGGATCGCCAGAGAGCTGGCGCACCGCGGCACCGTGGGCGGTCAGGCAGTAGAAGCACTTGTTGATCGACGAGACCACCACCGCGATCATCTCGCGCTCGAGCTTGCTGAGGCCCGAGCCCGCCAGCATCAGCTCGTTGTACATCGCGGTGAAGGTGTTGAGCTTGGCGATGTCGAAGGCGTGCGCCTTGAGCACGTTCGGCACCATGCCCAGCTTCTCGTCGCAGATGTCGAAGTATTTCTGCGTCTCCGGCGGCAGCGGATCGACCATCGGCAGGTTGAGGGCGGTGGGCAGGTCCTTGGTCATGTCTCAGGTCTCTGGCTTGATACGATAGTGATACTCTCCCACGGGCTCGAAGCCGAGGGAAGCATAGAGACCGTTTGCCGGCGCGTTCTCCTGTACGCAGAGCGCCGCGATCCAGTCTGCCCCGTTCTCCTGCGCCCAGATGGCGGCGCGGCGCATCATCCACTTGCCAAGCCCCTTGCCGCGATGGGCCGCGCGGATCTCGAGCGCGTGCACCATGGCGATGCCGTCATGGATGGCGCAGAACCCGGCCCCGGCGGGCTTGTCGTCGGTGCGCCCGAAGATCGCCGCCTTGGGGCCCTCGGCGCGCTCCATGACCTGGTAGCGCGCCGGGCCGATGCCGCCCTCGGCCCAGATCTCGTGCATGATCGCGAGCGGCTCCCAGATCGCGAAGGCCTTGACCCTCGGAATCTCGAGATCGGTGAGGCTGTTCACCGGCGCGAGCCACAGCGTCACCGGGTCGATCACCGCGTAGCCCTCGGTCGCGAGCGCCGCGTCGAGCGCGTCCTCGCCGGCGCGGATCATGAACAGCGCGTCCTGCCCCATCAGCCGCATCGCCTGCTCGGCGGCGGCAAGGTCGTCGCGGTCCCAGTCGCCCGCCGCGGTGGCGCAGGAGACCCGCTTGCCACCACCCCCGCCGTCGCGCAGGCGCCACGGCCCGGCCTCGATCACGTTCGCCGCGGGCCAGGTGCCGTCGATGGCATCGTAGAGCCGCGTCAGGCTTGGGGCGCTCATGCCGGGAACATCTCGCAGAGACGGGTCATGGCGGCATCGACCCGCGCGCCGTCAGCGCCGCGGATAACGATATTGGCACCGTAGATACCGTTCTTCTGGAACGGGTAGGAGCCGATCGACAGGTCGCTGAACTCCGAGGCCAGCTCCGAGAGCGGCCCTGCGATGTCGCCCTCGCCGCGCTCCACCCGCAGGTTCTGCGACAACAGCGGCGCGCCGCCTGTGAGCGTCGGCAGCACGCTGGCCACCATGGTCTCGAACACCGCCGGGACGCCGGCCATGACATAGACGTTGTCCATGGCAAAGCCCGGCGCGATCGAGACCGGGTTCTCGATCAGCACGGCGCCGTCGGGGATGCGTGCCATGCGCTGCCGCGCGGCGTTGAACTCCGAGCCCTGGCGCTCGTAATGCGCCGCCAAGAGGGCGTAGGCATCCTCGCGGATGTCGATGGACACCCCGAAGGCGGCGGCAACGCAATCGGCGGTGATGTCGTCATGGGTCGGCCCGATGCCCCCCGAGGTGAAGACGTGATCGACCTTGTCGCGCAGCTCGGTGATGGCTCCGATGATGGCGTCGCGGTCATCCGAGACGACGCGCGCCTCGCGCAGGTCGATGCCGACCTTGGTCAACTCCTTGGCGAGGTGGTTCATGTTGCTGTCGCGCGTGCGGCCCGAGAGGATCTCGTCCCCGATCACGATCATCGCTGCGGTGGGATTGGTCATCGAACTGTCCTTCTTGGCGCGCCTTGTGCAATGGTATAGGCCCGCGTCATGCGCTTTCAAACCCCTCTCGTCCGCGCCGTTTTGCTGCGCCGCTACAAACGCTTCCTCGCCGATGCACGGCTCGAGGACGGGCGCGAGATCACCGCCCACGTGGCCAACCCCGGCAGCATGATGGGGCTGAAGGACGAGGGCCTGACGATCTGGCTCGAGCCCAACGATGACCCCAAGCGCAAGCTGAAATACGCCTGGCGGCTGGTCGAGCATGAGGGCGGGGCCTTCACCGGCGTCGACACCGGAGTGCCCAACCGCATGCTGCGCACAGAGCTCACCGCAGGTCGCGTCCCCGGGCTCGACGGCTACGAAAGGGTCCGTCCCGAGGTGAAATACGGCGAGAACAGCCGCATCGATTTCCTGCTCACCTCCGAGGGCCGCCCCGACACCTATGTCGAGGTCAAATCCGTTACCCTGTCGCGCAGCCCCGGTCTGGCCGAGTTCCCCGACAGCGTCACCGCCCGCGGGGCCAAGCACCTCGCCGAGCTTGCCAACATGGCCGAGGCCGGCCACCGCGCGGTGATGCTCTACCTCGTGCAGCGCACCGACTGCAGTGCGGTCACCCTCGCCGCGGATCTCGACCCCACCTATGCGGCGGCCTTCCCAGAGGCCACCGCCCGCGGCGTGGAGGTGCTGGCCTTCGACTGTGCCATCAGCCCCGAGGGCGTCAGCCTCGGCGCCCCGCTGCCCTTCCGCGCCCCCTGACCTCGCGCCCCCGCAGCCCGCGCCACGCAGGGCTACCGATCACAGCGCTCCCCACAGCTCCCCCGTCTTCTCTTCGTCAAAAATACTCCGGGGGAGTCGCGGCCCCGCCGCGGCGGGGGCAGAGCCCCCGAATGCCGCCACGGTCCGGCCGCGCGACGTCGGCACCGCGCCGATCCGGCCCCCACGCAGCTCCCCGCCAGAGCCTCCGCGACACGCCAGCCGGCGCGCCACACGAAGCGGGCAGAAATGCAACGCGGAAGGGGCGTTTCGCCCTTTCCGGCCGGTTGCGGCATTCCCGCCACAACCCGGGTCGGCGTGGTCACAGTGCTGGACGCAAGCCCGGGTTTTCCCGTATCGTGAGCCCAAAGCGGGGCGAAAACGATCCCGGATAAAAAGCAGTATTGCAGGCAGTCAAAGGCATATTCGCCATGTTTCCCGAGCGGTTTTCGAACCTGCCGCCCTATGCGTTTCCGCGTCTGCGGGCGCTGCTCGATGCGCATGCGCCGGGCGGCGATGTCACACATATGTCCATCGGTGAGCCGAGGCATCCGTTCCCCGACTGGGTCGGAACGGTGCTGGCCGAGCACGTCTCGGAGTTCGCCAAGTACCCGCCCAATGACGGCACCCCGGAATTGCAGCAGGCGATCTCGGACTGGATCGCGCGCCGCTACGGCGTGAGCGTCGATCCCGGGACCCAGGTGATGCCGCTCAACGGCACCCGCGAGGGGCTCTACAACGCCGCCATGGCGCTCTGCCCCGAGCAGAAGGGCGGCAAGCAGCCGGCGGTGCTGATCCCGAACCCGTTCTACCAGGTCTACGCCGTGGCCAGTGTCTCGGTGGCGGCCGAGCAGGTCTTCGTGAACGCCACGCAGGAGACCGGCCATCTGCCGGACTACCATGCGCTGTCTGAAGAGGTGCTCGACCGCACCGCGCTGGCCTATATTTGCTCGCCCGCGAACCCGCAGGGCGCGGTGGCGGATCGCGGCTACTGGGAGCGGCTGATCGCGCTGGCCGAGCGGCATGATTTCCGCATCCTCGCGGACGAGTGCTATTCCGAGATCTACCGCGGCGAGGCGCCTCCGGGCGCGCTTCAGGTCGCCCGCGAGATGGGCGCCGATCCCGAGCGCGTGGTGATCTTCCATTCGCTGTCGAAGCGCTCGAACCTGCCCGGGCTGCGTTCGGGCTTCGTGGCCGGCGGCCCCGAATGCATGAAGCGCATCAAGCAGCTGCGTGCCTATTCCGGCGCCCCGCTGCCGCTGCCGATCCAGCGCGTGAGCGAGCGGGTCTGGGCCGACGAGGACCACGTGGTCGAGAACCGCAGGCTCTATGCCGAGAAGTTCGACATGGCTGACCGCATCTTCGGCAACGTGGCTGGCTACGCGCCGCCGCAGGCGGGGTTCTTCCTCTGGCTGCCGGTCGAGGATGGCGAGGCGGCGGCGCTGAAGCTCTGGCAGGAGACCGGCGTGCGGGTGCTGCCGGGCGCCTACCTGTCGCGCGACACCGAGGCAGGCAATCCGGGCAAGGGGTATATCAGGGTCGCCCTCGTGGCGGACCGGGAGCAGACCGAACAGGGACTCACGAGGATCCGTGACTGTCTCTATGGGCAATAAGAAAAAGACGAGGCGAGCGATGGCGTATCAGGCACGGGGGCGCGACCCCCTCTTCGACAGCAACATGCAGGCGGCGATCGAGAAGCGCGGCAAGGAGCTTGCCGGGCTGGCCCTGATCGCGCTCGGTGTGATGGCGGCGATGATGATCGGCTCCTACACGCCGGACGATCCGTCATGGCTGTCGGCCACCGATGCGCCGGTGCAGAACTGGCTGGGCCGGATCGGCGCCTCGATCGCGGCGCCCCTGTTCATGATCGTCGGCTGGGGAAGCTGGGGGCTCGCGCTCGTGCTCATGGTCTGGGGGGCGCGCCTCACCCTCCACCAGGGCGAAGAGCGCGCGCTCTCGCGCATCGTCTTCGCCCCGATCTGGATCGCTCTTTCCGCCGTCTATGCCGCGGGCCAGACCGTGGGGCCGGAATGGACCCACAGCTTCGGGCTTGGCGGCCTCTTCGGCGACATGATGATGGGCACCGTCTTGGGCATTCTGCCGGTCGGCGCCGGGCTGGGCCTGAAGCTCGTCATGTTGGTGATGGGCGCCGGGATCGTCGCCATGGGCGCCTTCGTTCTGGGCTTCACCAAGCCCGAACTGGGCGCCATCGGGCGGTTCCTGCTGGTCGGCACGGTGATGGCCTATGACACTCTGCTGCGCCTGCTGGGCCGTGGCGCGAGCTCGACCATGTCGGCGGCGCAGCGCATGCAGGCGGCGCAGTCCGAGCGCCGCGAGCGTCGCCGTCAGGAAGACGCCGAGGCCGCCGCCTGGGCCGCCGAGCAGGAGGCTGCCTGGGCCGCGGAACAGGGTCACGTACCCGAGGCCCCCGTGGCTCCGCAGGCGCCTGCCGCCCCGCTGGTGCGCCGTCCGGCCGCCGCCGCGCCCGAACCGGTGAGCTATGCGGAGCCGGCCCATGACGCGCCGCAGCCCCTGTCGCAGGAGGCCGACGCCCACTGGCCCGAGCCTGAGCCGCAGATGATGCCGGCCCCCGAGCCGCGCCCCGAGCCCAAGAAGCCCGGCCTGCTGGCCCGGGTGCCGTCGCTGATCAAGCGCCACGAGGTGCTGCCGGCGGCCGAGATGATCGAGGTCGATGAGGACGGCTACGTCATCGAGGAGGAACCCGGCGAAGAGCGCATCCGCGCCAAGATCGCCGACGTGATCCGCGCCCGCCGCCGTGGCCCAGAGCCGGAAGAAGCGGCTTTCGTGCCCGACCCGGACAAGCCGCTGACCAAGGGCCGTGGCCGTCGCCCCGAGCCGCTGATCTATCGTACGCCGGGTGCCGCCCGCGCAGAGCCGCCGCTCACCGCCGCCCATGCCGCCGTGCAGGGCCGACCGCCGGAGCCGCCGCTCACGGCGCCGCGGATGCCGGCCGCTCCCGCCGCTGCTGCTGCTGCTGCTGCTGGCGCTGCCGCAGCACCCGCGGCCTTTGCGCCGGACGGTCCCGCCGCGCCCTCTGAGAGCGGCTCGCGTCTCGTGAGCCGTGGCCGTGCCACGCCGCCGCCCTTCGAGCTCGAGCCCGAGCCGGAAGAGGCGGTCACCGATGACAGCGATGATTTCGCCGACTACCGCCCCGCCGGGTCCGCCTACGGCGCCGCCGAACAGCAGGCCGAGGAGCGCGGCTACGACGATCTCTACGCCCCGGCCGAGGATGACGGCTACGATCGCGACTACGGGTATGACGACGCGGCGGAGAATGTCTTTGCCGATCATGGCTACGGTGCTGAGGGGGCCGACGATTACGCCGGCGAATACGCGGACGAGGACAACCACATCCCCGAGATGCCCGCCGAATATGCCGACCGCCGTCCGGCGATCCCGGTGGTGCAGCCCAAGAAGGTGGTGCAGCAGGCCGAGCGCAAGCCGGTGCAGCCGTCGCGCCGCGCCCAGGAAGAGGCGCAGCCGCGGCTGAGCTTCGAGGAGGCGCATTCGGATTTCGAATTCCCGCCGCTGAGCCTGCTGGCAAGCCCCGACGCCATCGAGCGTCATCACCTGAGCGACGAGGCGCTGGAAGAGAATGCCCGCATGCTCGAGACGGTGCTCGACGATTACGGCGTCAAGGGCGAGATCGTCTCGGTGCGTCCGGGCCCGGTGGTCACCATGTACGAGCTCGAGCCCGCCCCGGGCCTCAAGGCGTCGCGCGTCATCGGCCTGGCCGACGACATCGCGCGCTCGATGTCGGCGCTCTCGGCCCGTGTCTCGACGGTGCCGGGCCGCTCGGTGATCGGCATCGAACTGCCCAACGAGCACCGCGAGATGGTGTCGTTCCGCGAGATCCTGTCGTCCCGCGACTACGGTGACGGCAACCAGAAGCTGCCGCTGGCACTGGGCAAGGACATCGGCGGCGACCCGGTGGTCGCCAACCTCGCCAAGATGCCCCACCTGCTGATTGCCGGTACCACCGGCTCGGGCAAGTCGGTGGCGATCAACACGATGATCCTGTCGCTGCTCTACAAGCTCAGCCCCGACGACCTGCGGCTGGTGATGATCGACCCCAAGATGCTCGAACTCAGCGTCTATGACGGCATCCCGCACCTGCTCTCGCCGGTGGTGACCGACCCCAAGAAGGCCGTGGTGGCGCTGAAGTGGGTCGTGGGCGAGATGGAAGACCGCTACCGCAAGATGTCGAAGATGGGCGTGCGCAACATCGACGGCTACAACGGCCGCGTGGCGGAGGCGCAGAAGAAGGGCGAGATGTTCTCGCGTACCGTGCAGACCGGCTTTGACGACGAGACCGGCGAGCCGGTGTTCGAGACCGAGGAGTTCGAGCCCAAGAAGATGCCCTATATCGTCGTCATCGTCGACGAGATGGCCGACCTGATGATGGTGGCGGGCAAGGAAATCGAAGCCTGCATCCAGCGCCTGGCGCAGATGGCACGGGCCTCGGGCATCCACCTGATCATGGCCACCCAGCGTCCCTCGGTCGACGTGATCACCGGCACGATCAAGGCGAACTTCCCGACCCGGATCTCGTTCCAGGTGACCTCGAAGATCGACAGCCGCACGATCCTTGGCGAGATGGGGGCCGAGCAGCTGCTTGGCATGGGCGACATGCTCTACATGGCCGGCGGTGCCAAGATCACCCGCTGCCACGGCCCGTTCTGCTCGGACGAAGAGGTCGAGGAAGTGGTGAACCACCTCAAGGCCTTCGGTCCGCCGGAATACGTCTCCGGCGTGGTGCAGGGCCCGGATGACGAGAAGGCCGACAACATCGACGCGGTTCTGGGGCTCAACACCGGCGGCAATACCGGTGGCGAGGATGCGCTCTACGACCAGGCGGTGGCGATCGTCATCAAGGACCGCAAGTGCTCGACCTCCTATATCCAGCGCAAGCTGGGCATTGGCTACAACAAGGCGGCGCGCCTCGTGGAGCAGATGGAGGACGAGGGCGTGGTCTCGGCCGCCAACCACGTGGGCAAGCGCGAGATCCTGGTGCCCGAGCAGGCCTGATCGCCTGCCGGGGCCCCTCCCCTGCCGGGGAAGGGGCATAGGCTGCCCGCCCGAGGGCGCGCGGGTTGTCGAGGAGGGGTGAGGGGGCCAGCCCCCTCTTGGCCCGGAGGGCCAATTCACCCCCGAGGTATTTTCGAACCAGAGAAGACGGGGAGGGCGTAGCGCGGCTGCGCCCTTTTCCGTGTCCGGCGGGCTTGCGGGAACGGAGCGACCGATGGGGCGTTGGGATGGGCCGAAGGGAGAGTGCCACCATGCCGTCAGACCAGTCCGTGAATGCCCTGCTCGATACCCTGAGCCGCCGCGCCGACCGCGACCGCGAGGTATCGGTGGCCGACGTGGTCTCGGATATCGGGGACCGCGGCATCGGCCCTCTGCTCTTTGTGCCGGCGCTTCTGGTGCTCTCTCCGCTTGGGGCGATCCCGGTGGTGCCAAGCCTCTTCGCGGTGGCGCTCTTCCTGATCGCGGTGCAGAGCCTGTTCGGCGAAAGCCGCATCTGGCTGCCGCAGGTGGTCCGAGAGCGCGCGGTGGAAGAGGACAGCATACGCCAGGCCACCAAGCGGCTGCGGCCCTGGGCGGACAGGCTGGATCGCCTCTTCGGGCCGCGCCTGAAGGCGCTGACGACCCGACCGGTGCAGAAGGCGGCGGCGGTGCTCGCGGCAATTCTGTGCCTGAGCGTGCCGCCGCTCGAGCTGGTGCCGTTCGCGGCGCTGGTGCCGATGCTGGCGATCGCGCTTCTTGGCCTCGCGATCACGCTGAATGACGGGATTCTCATGGCCGTGGCGCTGACCGGCGCCGGCGTGGCCTTGATCGGCAGTGTCTGGCTGCTGATATCAGGTTGAAGACCCGCTGCTATCGCTTAACCGCGCCCGACATGCCATGTCATCGAAAGACCAGAGCAGGACGAAGGACACACATATGCTCCGCATTCTCACCGCCGCGCTGACCGCGCTGATGCTGACCGCGCTGCCGGCGGCGGCACAGCAGCTCTCGCTGAACACCTTGTCGAACTATCTCAATTCGATCCAGTCCGCCGAGAGCCCGTTCACCCAGATCAACAGCGACGGCTCGATCTCGACCGGAAAGATCCTGATCAAGCGCCCGGGCAAGGTGCGGTTCGAGTATAACCCACCGGAGCAGGCGCTGGTGCTGGCGTGGTCGGGGGCGGTGTATGTCTTCGACAGGAAGGTCGGCGGCCAGCCCGAAACCTATCCGCTCAACCAGACGCCGCTGTCGATCATTCTCGACCGAAACGTGAACCTCGCGCAGGCGGGGATGGTGACCGGGCACCAGTATGACGGCACCGCCACGATCGTCACCGCGCAGGATCCGAAGCGGCCGGAATACGGCTCGATCCAGATGAAGTTCACCGGCAACCCGGTGGAACTGCGTCAATGGGTGATCCGCGACGGCAATGGCAGCACCACCACCGTGGTGTTGGGCGGGCTCGAGAAGACCAGCCTGCCCAACAGCGTGTTCGACGTGAACCGGGTGCGCTGACGGCACCCCGGGGGCCGCGTGGCGCTCAGCGCGCCGCGCGGCAGTTCGCCAGCTGGACCTCGTAGACCACCGCGCGGTTGCCGACATCGTCGGCGACCCGCAGCAGCCAGGCCTTGTTGTTGTAGGTGCCGCGCCGGAAGCCACCGCGCCCTTCGTGATAGGCGAGGTACTGGTTGCGGGCATCGCGCATGCTGATGCCGAGGCTGCGTGCGGTCTCGGCCATGTACCAGCCCATGAAATCGGTCGCGTCACGGATGTTGTCGCGACGGGCGCGGCGGGTGCCGGTCGATTCGAGGTACTCGTCCCAGGTGCCGTCGAGTGCCTGACTGTAGCCGAAGGCCGAGCTCTGCCGTCCGTAGGGGATCACCCCCAGCGAATAGCGAAACGGGGTCCGGGCATCGGACTTGAACTTGCTTTCCTGGTAGATCGTCGCCATCTGGACGTGCACGGGCACGCCCCATTTGCGCTCGGCGGCGCGGAATGCGCGGGTGTAGTGTGGGCGCTCCTTGAGGATCGCGCAGGCATCCTCGAGGTTATTGGGCGACCGCCCGCTGCCACCGCCCCCGCAGGACGCGGCCAACAATACGATCACCAACGCGCGAAGCCATCTGCTCATCTGCCTCTCGCTTTTTATGTTGTTTTATGTTTCTTGCCTCGCTCCAGTTTAGCCGATCGGCGGCCGGGTGGGAATCACAATTCCGATGGGAGCGGGGGACAGCGGTGTCGTGCCGGTGTGTTTCGCCCCGGGATGCGAGCTCGCCTCATCTGCCGGAATTGTTCACTGTCTGACCGGTGTTCACAGAGTGTTTCCGCGATAAATGCCGGTGAAGTTGGACAACTTGCCACGAAAATGTCAAAACTCGGACCAAGAGGTCTTTATGCACACACAGCGCGCCAAATATCATCTCGGCCAGGTCGTCCGGCATCGCAAGCACCCGTTTCGCGGCGTGGTGTTCGATGTCGATCCCGAGTTCAGCAACACCGAGGAGTGGTACGAAGCGATTCCCGAGGACGCGCGCCCGGTGAAGGACCAGCCGTTTTACCACCTGCTGGCCGAGAACGATCAGAGCTTCTACGTGGCCTATGTCTCGGAACAGAACCTTGTCGCGGATTACTCCGGCGAGCCGGTGGACCATCCCGACATTCCCGATCTTTTCGGGGCGTTCGAAGACGGCAGCTACGCGCTTCACTTCCAGATGAACTGAGTCGGGCCGGGCGTCTGCCCGGACCTTGCGGCGGATGCGTTTCGAGGCGGCCTTGGCCGCCTCTTTTCATTTGCGCGGGTTTCAGGCCGCGGCGCGCACCAGGTCGAGGAACTGTGCCACCTGCTCGGGGCTCAGCGACCAGTCGCAGACGAGGCGCGCCACGGCGAGCGACTCGTCGGGGCCGTCTTCGCTGTCCCACAGGTGATAGTCGGCACCTTGCGCCATCACTGCGCGGTGGGCCCCGCGCGACATCTCGAAGAACACCATGTTGGCGTGGGTGTCGTTGACGATGCGCAGTCCGGCGCCTTTCAACCCTTGCACCAGCTGGTCGCAGCGCGCGTTGGCGCGACTGGCGAGGTCGTGCCAGAGGGTGTCGGTCAGGTAGGCGTCCATCTGTGCCGCGAGGTAGCGGTGCTTGGAGAACAGCAACGCCCCGCGCTTGCGGCGGTATTCGAACTCGGCCGCTTTTTGTTGAAGCGCTATCGCTTCGCTGCTTGAGCGCGCCGCGGTATCGAAGATCAGCACCGCTTCGACGCCCATCAGCCCGTTCTTGGTACCGCCGAAGACGCAGATGTCGACGCCCGCTTTCCAGCTCATCTCGGCAGGCGTGACGCCGAGCCTCACGGCGGCATTGGCGAAGCGTGCTCCGTCGAGATGCACCGGCAGGCCGTATTCCTTCGCAACCGATGTCAGGGCGCGCAGCTCGTCGATGGAGTAGACGTTGCCGCGTTCGGTGAGCTGGGTGATCGAGACCGGCCCGCGCTTGGGGCCGTGCACGCCGCGCGTCTCCTCGCCCTCGATGGCGGCGCGCAGGGTCTCTGGCGTCATGCGGTCACTGTCGCCCACCAGCGTGAGCTTGGCGCCGCCGGTGAAGAACTCGGGCGCGTTGCACTCGTCCTCGTGGATATGCGCGGTCGGCGAACAGAACACCGTGGCGTAGGGCGGGCAGAGGCAGGCCAGCGACAGCACGTTGGCCGCAGTGCCGGTTGGCACGAGATAGACCGCCGCCTCGGGCGCTTCGAAGAGGTCGCGCAGGCGCCGGGTCACCGAAAGCGTCAGATCATCGGCACCGTAGCCGGCCACGTGGCCCGCGTTGGCGCGGGTCATCGCCTCGAGCACCTGCGGCGGCACCGGGCCGGAATTGTCGGAGGCAAAGAACATCAGACGGGCTCCTCGATGATGTGGTCTTCCCAGTCGTCCTCGTCGATCTCGAACTCGGGCACGGTGCGGTCGCGCATCGACACGCCGGCCTGGTGGACGGTCTCGGGGTCGCCCGAGATCAGGGGGTGCCAGTCGAAGAGCGGCTCGCCGGCCCAGAGCAGGCGGTAGGCGCAGGTCTGCGGCATCCAGTAGGCGTGCTCATCGATATTCGAGGGCTTAAGGACGATGCATTCCGGCACGAACTGATGTCGGATCGGGTATTGCGCGCAGCGGCAGGTGCCGTCGTCGAACAGGCGGCAGGCGACATCGGTCAGCGCGACCTCGCCGCTTTCCTCGTCCTCGAGCTTGTTCAGGCAGCACTTGCCGCAGCCGTCGCAAAGCGCCTCCCACTCGCGCTCGGAAAGGTCCTTGAGGGCCTTGGTCTCCCAGAAGCGCGGTGCGAGGCCGCTGCGGTCGATGGGATCGCTCATAGCGCCTCCAGAATGTCGCGGGCGCGGGCACAGTCGGCGTCCATCTGCTCGATCAGCGCCTCGAGGCTGTCGAACTTCAGCTCCGGGCGCAGGTACTCGACCAGCCCGATGGAGAGGGTGGCGCCGTAGAGGTCGCCCTTGAAGTCGAAGATGAAGGTCTCGAGATTCGGGCGGTTCTCGCCGAACATCGGGCGCACGCCGATGGAGGCGGCGCCGTGGTAATGGCCCTTGTGCTCGCCGGTGAGCACCTCGACCAGCACCGCGTAGACGCCAAGCTTCGGCGGGTGCAGCCCGTCGATCGACATGTTGGTGGTGGGATAGCCCAGCTCTCGGCCGCGCTGCTCGCCGCCGATCACCGTGCCCTCGATGCGGTGCCAATGCCCGAGCTGGGCGGCGGCGTCGCGCGGGCGGCCGTCGGTGAGCGCCTCGCGGATCGCTGTCGAGCTGACCTGCCCGCCCTCGTGTTCTAGGATCTCGGCCACGGTGACGCCAAAGCCCATCTCCTCGCCGAAGCGCCTGAGGTCTTCGACGGTGCCGGCGCGCTTGTTGCCGAAGCAGAAATCGGCGCCGACGACCACGTGCTTGAGACCCAGCCCGTCCTTGATCACCTTGCGGGCGAAGTCCTCGGGGGTGAGCGCGGCGAGGGCCGCGTTGAAGTTGATCTCGTAGAGCCGCTCGATGCCGAGCTTCTCGAGCCGCGAGGCGCGCGCCTTGGCCGACATCAGCCGGAAGGGCGGCGACTCGGGGGCGAAATACTCGCGCGGATGCGGCTCGAAGGTGAGCACGCCGAGCGGCGCATCGCCGCCCGCCGCGCGTGCGAGGCCGATCACCGCCTGGTGGCCGCGATGCACGCCATCGAAGTTCCCGATGGCCACGCTGGCGCCCCGGTCCTGGGGCTCGACATACTGGTAATCCCGGATGATCCGCATGAGCGAAGGCCTAGCCCCGTCCGCCGGCAGGCGCAAGACGGGGCGGTGCGGGGAAGGGGGATCGAGGCGAGTATGGCTGAGAGGTTGGGCGCCGCCGTGTCATCGCCGGCCCGCGGGATGGCGATGATCCTCTGGAACCTCTTGTTTTATCCCGGCCAAGTCCGAAGGACCTCAACATGCGGCGCTTGCGTCATCAAATCGCCAGCCCGGTGGGGCGGGCCGGCGATGGCGCGGCGGCCTTCGGCCTTGATTCCGCGCCGAGGTCTTCGCTCAGGCCACGGTGGGCGCCGCGGAGGAAAATGGCATAGCGCCCCCGCCATCACCTCACCCGTAATCGCGTTCCCCGAAGATCGCCGAGCCGACCCGCACGTGAGTCGCGCCGAGCGAAATCGCCTGCTCGAAATCCGAGGACATGCCCATCGACAGCCCCTCAAGCCCATTGCGCTCGGCGATCTTGGCCAGCAGCGCGAAATGCAGCGAGGGGGTTTCCTCGACGGGGGGGATGCACATCAGCCCCTTGAGCGGCAGGTCGAGCTCGCGCACCTCCTTGATGAAGGCATCTGCATCCGCCGGCAGGATTCCCGCCTTCTGCGGCTCCTCGCCGGTGTTGACCTGCACGAAGAGATCCGGGCAGTGGCCCATCTCCTGCGCCAGCCGCGCCAGCGTGTTGGCGAGCTTCGGCCGGTCGACCGCGTGGATCGCCGAGAACAGCTCCATCGCCTGTCGCGCCTTGTTGGTCTGCAGCGGTCCGATCAGGTGCACGTCAACACCGTCGAAACGCTCCTTCAGCGCCGGCCACTTGCCCTGCGCCTCCTGCACCTTGTTCTCGCCGAAGAGCCGGTGGCCCTGCTCGAGCACCGCCTCGACGCGCTCGATCGGCTGTACCTTGCTCACCGCGATCAGCTGCACCGAGCCTTCAGGCCGTCCGGCCTTTGCCTCGGCCTTGGCCACGCGCTCGCGGATGTCGGTCAGTCCCATGGTTCGTCTCCCCACGCCTCGATGAAGGGTTGCAACTCGCGCTCGTGTTTTCTCCAGGCCTGCGCCGAGCCGGTATAGATCGGCTGGCGCGCCTGGCTGACGCTGAGCGTCTTCACGGCGCCGCTCTTGTTCTTGTGGAAATCGAGGCAGGCGTCCTGCCAGTCAAGCCCCGCCGCCGCGATCAGCGCCCGCGATTGCGGCTCGGGATCGGCGACCAGCGCCTCGTAGCGTATCTCGTGCACCACGCCGGGCAGGGCCTGTTTCCAATGCGCGACGAAGCCGCGGAAGCGCTTGATGGCATGGGCGATGTCGGCGAGATCATTGCCGTAGCGGTGGCTGCCGGTGTTGAAATAGTTCTTGTAGATCGACAGCGCGATGTCGCGCGGGTCGCGCTGCACCACCACGAAGCGCGCCTGCGGCAGGGCGCGGTGGAGCAGGCCGATGATCAGGTAGGAGAGAATCGACTTGTCGGTGATCACCGGGCTGTCGCCGGGCACGTCGCGCCGGGACAGCGTGGTGTAGCGCCGGGCAAAGGCCTCGATCTTGGCGGCGTCAGTGATCGGGCGCATCTGCTCGCCGGCGCCGAAAGTGCCATAGGCGAGCTTCAGCGCCAGCCCGAGCTCGTTGCCGGCGCTCACCTCGCTATGGGCCGCGAGGATTCGCTCGACCAGCGTGGTGCCCGAGCGCGGCATTCCGGTGACAAAGACCGGGCGGGGGCTCAGGGCCTCAGAAGAGGGCAGGGTGGGGAGGGTGTCCTGCGCGGCGCGCACGGTGGCGAACTCGCGATCCTGTGCGGCGTTGTCGAAGGGCGCGGCCTTGCGTTGCAGGGCGTTGGCGCGGTCGACGCAGGCAAAGCCCTTTTCGGGCGCGCCGGTCTCGTCGAGCGCCTTGCCGAGCGCGTAGCCCAGCTGGATGCGGGCGGGCTCGGGCAGGTCCTTGCGGGCCCAGAGCTTTTCCATCGCGGGCAGCAGCGGATCGCCCTTGGCGAGCTTCTTTCCGCCAAGAAAGATGCGATAGAGCTGCGCCTCGTTGGGGTGCTGCTTGAGCAGTTTGCGGAAGATCTTCTCGGCCTCGTCGAAGCGTCCGAGATGCTGCAGGTAATGCGCCTTGTCCGCCTGCGCGCCAAGCGTGTTGCCCGGGGCGGCGATCAGCCGGTCATAGGCGGCGAGCGCCTCATTGCTGGCGCCGAGATGGCGGAAGCGCTCGGCGGCGTGTCGGGTGAGCTGAGGATTGCCGGGGGCAAGTTTCACTGCCTTGCGCAGCTGGGCGAGGCAGGTCTCGCGGTCGCCCTCTTCAAAGGCGATGCGCGACAGCTGGTACGGGATGTCCGCGCGCTTGGGGTCGGCGAGGGCGAGTTGTTGCAGGGCGCCGCGGGCCTTGGCGAGCCGGCCTTGTGCCATGTCGCTGGCGGCCTGTTTCATCAGCCGGGCCTTGGTGTCGGCGGAGAGCGGCAGCATGGCGGGCACCTTTCGGTCGGACAAAAAGAAAAGAGCGGGCAAAAGCCCGCTCTTCCCTTATCCCAATCTCAGAGGAGATTAGAAGGACATGCTGAGACCCAGCGAGTAGTTGTCGAAGTCGTCGTCGGAGCCGGCGTCCGGATCGACGTCCGAGTAGCCGTAGCCGAAGCGAGCCGAGAGACCGCCGCCGAGGTCGTAGGTGGCGGCGAGGCCGAAGCCGGACAGCTTGTCGTCGTCCTGGGTGTACTCACCGTAGTTCACGCCGACTGCGATGGCGTTCATCTCGTAGCCGAAGCCGATGCCCCAGTGCTGGATGTCGTCCGCGTCGTCGATCGACATGTCGGTGTAGGTCAGGCCAGCCGAGAAGCCGTTGCCGAAGCCACCGGTTGCTGCGATCGAGGTCACGTCTGCGACTTCGTCCAGGGTCTGGTAGCCGAGGCCGACGGTCAGGTCGACGGTCGACACCTGGCCGGAGTACGAAACACCGAGGGCCCAGATGGTGTCGCCGATGTCCTCATCACCGATTTCTGCGTCGGCGCCATCAGCAACCTGCTCGAGCGATGCCGAGAAGGTGAAGGCGTCGTAGGCGTAGTCGAGACGAGCGATCTGGCCGTCACCGAAGCCGTCGAGCGAGAGGCCGACACCGTCGTTGATGACGCTGTAGTCGCCGTCGCCGTCGGAGTCGCTGAAGCCGTCAGCGTGGTTGAAGCCGAGGTGGGTGGTCTCGTCGTCGTTCAGCGAGCCGCCTGCGAGCGCCAGTTCCGGCACGCGAGCGTCGAGAGCGCCGTCGGTGTCACCCATGGTGAAGGTCGCGCCACCGTAGGAGATGAAGATCGCTTCGCCGCCCTGGACGTTCGGGCTCTCGAAACGGCCCGGCTCGCCGCGGTCAGCAGCTTCGTCGAGGTCGATGGTTGCGCCGAAGGTCAGGCCGTTGTCAGCTTCGCCGGACAGGGTGAAACGGATGTCCATGTCGGTGAAGAACTGGGTTTCGCCCATTTCCAGGCCGTCTTCGCCGTCGGAGACTGCCGGTGCGTAGATACCCATTTCGGCGTTACCGGTCAGGGCGATTTCTGCCGAGGCGACGCCTGCGGTTGCAACCAGCGCGGTGGTAGCAAACAGAATGCTTTTCATTGTTTCCCTCATGTGTTCGTAAGGCACGTACCAATCCGGGTAGCCCGGCCTTGATGGGCTTTCTATGCGCCTTCGGACCCTTCGTTTGCAACTCTGCGCTGGACGCCCCGGGCAACAAGCAAATCAGTGATGCGCAATTGCCACAACGCTGTCGGGCGGCCCGGCGCGCGTGTCCCGAGGCGTCCTTTGTCTAAGGCATTCGCGGCTTGTCGCGCGCCCGGTGCCCGAGTATGCAGGTGCGCAAAGACGAGACGGGCAGGAGCTTGAGCAGATGAGATTTATGCGAACGGCGACAGGTGCCATCCTGACGGGCGGGCTGCTGCTTCTGTCTGGGTGCGGCACGGTGAACAGCTGGTTCGACGGTCAGGGTTCCGACACGCGCAATGTGCCGCCGGGCAATGCCGAGACCTCGCAGGAGATCATCGAGCAGGAGATCTACGGCCGCGAGGGGCAGCCCGAGTCCACCATCTGGGACATTTTCGGCGCGCGCGAGGATGCCGGCAAGGTCGGTGCGGTGAACCGCTATATCTGGAATGCCTCGCTCGACGTGCTGGATTTCCTTCCGGTCGACTCGGTCGATCCGTTCACCGGCGTGATCACCACCGGCTACGGCACGCCGCCGGGTGGCGGCGGCACATATCGCGCAACGATCTACATCTCGGACCCGGCGCTCGACGCGCGCTCGCTCAATGTCGCGCTGATGACGCGCTCGGGCCCGGTCGACGGTGCCACCATGCGCGCGGTCGAGGATGCCATCCTGACCCGCGCCCGTCAGCTGCGCGCACGCGACAACGACCTCTGAGGCGCCAAAGAAAAGGCGCGGACCAATGGCCCGCGCCCGATCTGCGTGAGGTCATCGGCGAGGCCCCAAGGCCCCGCCCGGCGACTCAGCTCTCCTTGCCGACATTCTCCGCAAAGGCCGTCTCGAAGGCGGCCTTCTTGCTGTCATCCGCCGGTGTCTGGTGCATCTGCTTCCAGTCGTCATAGGGCATGCCGTAGAAGATCTCGCGCGCGTCTTCCTTGCCCATGTCGATGCCGCGCTCGGCGGCGGCCTCCTGGTACCAGCGCGACAGGCAGTTGCGGCAGAAGCCGGCGAGATTCATCAAGTCGATGTTCTGCACGTCCTGCCGGTCTTCCATCAGGTGCTTGCGCAGCCGGCGGAAGGCGGCGGCCTCGAGCTCGATTCGGGTCTGGTCGTCCATGGAGTCCTCCGTCGTCATCAGGTCGTCGTCATGAGATGGGCGTCTGCCCGGATATGTGGGGTCACTCGGGCACTTCGTCGAGGGCGGCCTGAAGATGCGGCGCGAGTCGTCCGCCCCAGTGGCGCTGCTGCGCCTCGGTCTCGATCAGGTCGTTGCGAACTTCGATCAGCGTGTTCACCCGGCCATGCCGCAGCGCGTGCTGGTCGATGGCATCGCCGGGCAGGTGGCCGGGATAGGGCTGGTTGCGGCCCACGGTGAGGTCGGGCTCCTGTTCGAGCCGGGCGATCAGCGGATCGGACAGCCGCGCGTCCCAGGCGTGCAGGATGCCCACGTGCCACGGCCGGGTGGGGCGGCCGCGCAGCTGGCGGGTGAAGGAGTGCACCGACACGATCGCCACCTCGCCGCGCGACGCGGCCAGCAGCTCGAGTGCGGCATGGTAGGGGCGGTGATAGGCGTTGAGCCGGCGCGCCTTCTCTTCCTCGTCGGCATGGCGGTTGCCGGGAATGATCGAGCCGTCATAAAGCCGCATCAGCAGGGTGGGGTCGTCTTCGCCGCGGTTCGGGTCGATGACGAGGCGCGAGAAATCGGCCCAGACCAGCGGCGAGTCGAGCGCCTCGGCCAGGGCGCGCGCCGTTCCGAGAGCGCCTACATCATAGGCAATATGGCGCGCCATGTCGGCCTCGGGCAGGCCAAGGGTTCCCCCCAGATCGGGCGGCACGGTATTGGTCGCATGATCGCAGGTGACCAGAAAGCGCCCTTTCCGGCCTTCTCCCTCTATCTGGTATGGTGTGTAGGTCATGGCAGCCGTCTTGTTCGCACCCGTCCGTTTAGAGCAGTTGCGCCATGAAGGGAATTGCGCAATACCGCGGGTAAGAGAGCGTTAGCGGTAACTGGCTTAAGGCAGAACAATTGGCGGCACCGCCGCAGGGAGACGGAAAATGAGACGTTTGCGCAAAGTGAAGATCGTGGCCACGCTTGGCCCGGCGAGCAACACCTACGAGATGATCCGCACCCTGCACGAGGCCGGGGCTGACGTGTTTCGTCTCAACATGAGCCACGGCACCCACGAAGACATCACCAAGCTGCACCGCGCCATCCGGCAGGTCGAGAAGGATCTCGACAGCCCGATCGCCATCCTTGCCGACCTGCAGGGCCCGAAGCTCCGCGTCGGCGAGTTCGAGAACGGCGAGGAAGAGCTCGAGTGGGGCGAGACCTTCCGCCTCGATCTCGACAAGGCGCCGGGCACCAAGAAACGCGTCTGCCTGCCGCACCCCGAGATCTTCCAGGCGCTTGGCGTCGGCGCGCATCTTCTGGTCAATGACGGCAAGATTCGCCTGCGGGTGGAAGAATGCGGCGAGGATTTCGCCAACTGCATCGTCGAGGCGGGCGGCACGATCTCCAATCGCAAGGGCGTCAACGTGCCAGACGTGGTGCTGCCGCTGGCGGCGCTGTCCGAGAAGGATCGCAAGGATCTGGAATTTGCCGCGGCGCTCGGCGTCGACTGGCTGGCGCTGAGCTTCGTGCAGCGCCCAGAGGATGTGGAAGAGGCGCGCAAGCTCTGCGACGGTCGCGCCGCGATCCTGTCGAAGATCGAGAAGCCGTCGGCGGTGAAGAGCTTCGACGCCATTCTCGAGGCTTCCGACGGCATCATGGTGGCGCGCGGCGATCTTGGCGTCGAGCTGCCGGTGCAGGCGGTGCCGCCAATCCAGAAGCGCCTGATCCGCAAGTGCCGCGCCGCCGGCAAGCCGGTGATCGTCGCGACCCAGATGCTCGAATCGATGATCGAGAGCCCGATGCCCACCCGCGCCGAGGTCTCCGATGTGGCGACTGCGATCTACGAGGGCTCCGACGCGGTGATGCTGTCGGCGGAATCGGCCGCCGGCCAGTATCCGGTCGAGGCGGTAACGACGATGAACAACGTCGCCGTCGGCGTCGAGCAGGACAGCACCTATACCGAGGTGATCGAGGCAAGCCGCAACATCGAGAAGACCGGCGTGGCCGACGGCATCGTCGCCGCAGCGCGCGAGATCGCCGAGTCGGCCAACATCAAGGTGATCTGCTGCTTCACCTCCTCGGGCACCACGGTGGCCAAGGTGGCGCGCGAGCGTCCGCGGGTGCCGATCATCGCCATGACCTCGCTGCGCGGCACCGCCCGCCGCCTGTCGCTGACATGGGGCGTGAACTGCGTCATGACCGGAGAGCTCGAGCGCTTCAAGCAAGCGGTGGTCAACGCCGCCCGCGCCGCACGGGCGCAGGGCTATGCTGGCTCCGAGGACCAGATCGTGGTGACCGCCGGCGTGCCGTTCAACATGCCCGGCACCACCAACATCCTGCGCGTCGCGCCCTGCGACGAGCGCTTGATCTACTCCACCGACCCGGAGTGATCCGGTCACGCGGCGAATCGCAGGGCCCCCGCGTCTCGAGACGCGGGGGCCTTTCGGTTCTTGGGCGCCCCGATCGTGCAACGGCTGCGCGACAGCGCCCGTGGGGCGTGCTAGCCTGCGCCGCATGACCCCGGACCAACTGCTTGTTCTCGGACTGTTTCTTGCCTGCTGCGCCGTGCTTGCGCTGTTCTCGGCCTATGCCGACAGCCGCCGGCCCTATGTCGGGAGCGTGCTTGCGCTGGCGTCGCTGGCGGTGCTGCTGCACGGCAATACCCGCCAGCCGGGCGGCTACGATCCGCGCGATGTGTCAGATGCCATCTATGGTGTCATCGCCGATGTCGTGCGATAGCCACCACGGACGGATGCCGCGCCCCGGCAGCACCGTGATTCCCGCTTGCATCGAAGCCCCGTCGCGCCTATGAGGGCGCCTCTTACCGCGCGTCCGGCCATCAGTGGCATGCCGAGTCGCGCGTTCACCGCAGAACGTCAAGGAGACGGAAATGCCCAAGATGAAGACAAAATCGAGCGCCAAGAAGCGCTTCAAGGTGACCGGCACCGGCAAGGTTGTCGCAGGTCAGGCCGGCAAGCGCCACGGCATGATCAAACGCACCACGAAGTTCATCCGCGACGCTCGCGGCACCACCACGCTGTCGGCACCCGACGCGAAAATCGTCAAGGGCTACATGCCCTACGACCGCTGATAGGAGGCTAGACACATGGCACGAGTCAAAGGTGGTACCGTCACCCACGCCCGTCACAAGAAGGTTCTCGATCAGGCGAAAGGCTACTACGGCCGTCGCAAGAACACCTTCAAGGTTGCCGCACAGGCCGTCGACAAGGCGAACCAGTACGCGACCCGCGACCGCAAGAACCGCAAGCGCAACTTCCGCGCCCTGTGGATCCAGCGTATCAACGCAGCCGTCCGCGCGCATGACGAGGCTCTGACCTACTCGAAGTTCATCAACGGTCTGACCAAGGCCGGCATCGAGGTCGACCGCAAGGTCCTCGCAGACCTCGCCGTTCACGAGCCCGAAGCTTTCGGCGCGATCGTGGATCAGGCCAAGGGTGCTCTGGCCGCGTAAGCGACCACTCCTTCGAGATCGAAAAAGACCGCGTCCGGGGCTCCGGGCGCGGTTTTTTCATGTCCCAAGGTCAGCTTGGCGGGATCAGCGGGCGGGCGTTGCCTCGGCCGGCTCTGCCTCGCAGGGGGCCTCCGGCTCGATCCGGCCGCGCCGCGCCAGCCAGCGTGCCAGCAGCGCCACGCCGAGAGCCCAGGCGGCGCCAAGGCTCCATCCCGCCAGCACGTCAGAGGGCCAGTGCACCCCGAGATAAACCCGGCTGGTGCCCACGAGCGCCGCCAGGAGCGCCGCCATGATCACCAGGAAGGCCCGGATCCGGCGGCGTTTCTCGGTGCGGGCCAGCATCACCGCAAGCGTCAGGTAGGTCACCGCCGCCATCATCGAATGCCCAGACGGGAACGAGGCGGTGGCCACGTCGACCCCGTGCGGCACCAGGTCGGGGCGCGGGCGCGAAAAGGCGAACTTGGCGAAATGCGACAGCAGCTGGCCGCCCAGCACGGCACAAAGCACGAAGAGCGCCGAGGCGCGGGCGCCGCGCAGGATCAGATAGACCAGCACCGCCGCGGTCATCAGCGTCAGGATGGTGACGCCGCCAAGCGCGGTCAGGTCGCGCATCGCGACCTCGACCTGTGGCCCCCCGATCGGGTTGGTCGGGTCTCCGGGCGTGCGCAGCGCCAGCAGCACCGCCTCGTCGAAGGCGTGCAGGTCGCCCTCGAGCATCTCGGCGGCCAGCGCCACGAAGCCCCAGAGTGCGCCGGCGACCACGACGATGCCAAGCAGGGTCATCGCTTCCATGCGGCGGGTGAGGGCGGCGATCGGGGCGGGCAGCTGCATTCTGGTCTCCTTGGCGGTGCCGGCGACAAGCTGGGGCGCGCGCGGCAGGAGACAAGCGCTGGCGACCCGTCGAGGACTCGAACCCCGAACCTGCTGATTAGAAGTCAGCTGCTCTATCCAGTTGAGCTAACGGGCCGTGCGCCCGCCCGTTCTAGCCGCAAGAGAAGGGCCACGCAATCGGCCTTGGCGCCCGGGTTTTGCCCCTGTGACTTGCGTCTTTCCACCGGCCCGGCTAGGTGACGGGCAACTCCTGGATACGAGGGTGCCGAGATGGATGATCTGCGCGAAAAGTACATCGAGCTGATTGGGGCTGCTGCCGATGAGGCGGCGCTCGAAGACCTGCGCGTGCAGGCGGTCGGCAAGAAGGGCGAGATCAGCCTGCAGATGCGCAGCCTTGGCAAGATGAGTCCGGAAGAGCGCCAGATCATGGGCCCCAAGCTCAACGCGCTGAAGGACGAGATCAACAGCGCGCTGGCCGCCAAGAAGGCGGCGCTGGCCGATGCCGCGCTGAACGAGCGCCTGCAGTCCGAATGGCTCGACGTGACGCTGCCGGGCCGGACCCGCCGCCAGGGCTCGATCCACCCGGTGAGCCAGGTCTGGGAAGAATGCACCGCGATCTTCGCCGACATGGGCTTCTCGGTGGCCGAAGGGCCGCAGATCGAGAAGGACTGGTACAATTTCGACGCGCTCAACATCCCCGGCCACCACCCGGCGCGCGCCGAGATGGACACGTTCTACATGAACCGTGCCGAGGGCGACGACCGCCCGCCGCATGTGCTGCGCACCCACACCTCGCCGGTGCAGATCCGCTCGATGGAGGCGCAGGGCGCGCCGCTGCGCATCATCTGCCCGGGCCGCGTTTACCGCGCCGATTACGACCAGACCCACACGCCGATGTTCCACCAGGTCGAGGGCCTCGCCATCGACAAGAACATCTCCATGGCGAACCTGAAATGGGTGCTGGAAGAGTTCTTCTCGGCTTATTTCGGCACCACGGTGAAAACCCGCTTCCGCGCCTCGCACTTCCCCTTCACCGAACCCTCGGCCGAGGTCGACATCCAGTGCCAGTGGAAGGACGGCTCGGTCGTGGTGGGCGAGGGCGACGACTGGCTCGAGGTCTTGGGCTCGGGCATGGTGCACCCCAAGGTGCTGGCCGCCGGCGGCATCGATCCCGACGAATGGCAGGGCTTTGCCTTCGGCATGGGCATCGACCGCATCGCGATGCTGAAATACGGCATCCCCGACCTGCGCGCCTTCTTCGACAGCGACCTGCGCTGGCTGCGCCATTACGGCTTCGCCTCGCTCGACGTGCCGACGATCCGCGGCGGCCTGTCGCGCTGAACCGACTGGCCATTGCGGACACGGGATCTAAGGTCGGGAGGATGCCTCCCGACGATAGGACCGAACCGCGATGAAGCTCTTCAACCACGCCAACCGACAGCGCAACGCCGACACGCGGCGGGTCTACGCGCTGTTCGAGATCGCCCACACGCTTGTCGATTTCGGCGCCGCCGTGTGCTTCACCATCGGTTCGGTGCTGTTCTTCTGGCCGAAATACGAGACCCCGGCGGTCTGGCTCTTCACCGTGGGCTCTGTGCTGTTCATGGCCAAGCCGACGCTGCGGCTGTCGCGGGAGATCAAGCTCTACCGTATGGGCAAGCTCGACACGCTGGCCGAGCGCGCCGAGAGCGACTGATCCCGCGGCTGACCGGGATCAAGGCGGCGACTCTCTCAGGCTGGTACAATCCACGATTATGAGCGTGGAGGAGACCATGAACAGCATCGTCATGAAAGACCGTCTGCAGACGGACGCGAGCCCGGAACCGACCCCGAATGACTTCCGCATCCGCTGGAGCCTCGAGCCCTTTGCCGCCACCGACATGGTGGATGCGTGGCTCGATCTCGGCAGCGAAATGCAGAGCTTCTATGCCGACCGCATCCGCGCCGACGTGGAAACCCAGCACGAGATCCTGCACAGCCGCAGCCCGGCGGAGCTTGCGCGCATTCAGGCGGCGTTCTTCCGTCGGGCGGTGTCGGATTACCGGGCGCATATGGGGCGCGTGACCGAGATCCTCGATCACTGCTGGTTCCCGCGCGGCGGTCAGCCGAAGACGTAGCGCCCCGGGGCCGCGCAAAGCGAGGGCAGGGGGGCCGCCTCGACGTGGCGGCGCTCGGAGGAGTGCCGCTCCAGCCACTCGGTCCATTCCGGCCACCACGAGCCCTCGCGGACGGCATGCGCCTTGATCCACAGATCGGGATCGGTGGCATGGCCGGGGACCGGGCCCGCGCGGAAGTGCCGCCGGGGGTGGCCGGGCTCGGAGACGATGCCGGCATTGTGCCCGCCGCTGGTCAGCACGAAGGTGTTTTCGCCGTCCGCGAAGCGGGTGATCTTCCAGGCCGAGCGCCACGGTGCCACGTGGTCGCGCTCGGTGCCGACGGCAAACACCGGTACCTCGATATCCTCGAGCGAAATCGGGCGCCCGTCGACGCTGTATTGCCCCAGCGCCAGCCGGTTCTCGAGGAAGAGCTTGCGCAGGTACTCGGCATGCATCCGTGCGGGCATCCGCGTGGCATCGGCGTTCCACGCCATCAGGTCGTTCATGCTGCCGCGTTCGCCAAGGAGGTACTCGCGGATCGTACGCGACCAGATGAGGTCGTTCGAGCGCAGCATCTGGAAGGCGCCGGCCATCTGGTCGGATTTCAGGTAGCCCTGCTCGGCCATGATGTCCTCGAGGAAGGCGACCTGGCTGTCGTCGATGAAGAGGGTGATCTCTCCGGCCTCGGTGAAATCCACCTGCGCGGCGAGCAGGGTCAGCGAGGCCAGTCGGGCATCGCCATCGCGCGCCATGGCGGCGGCGGCGATCGAGAGCAGCGTGCCGCCGAGGCAATAGCCGGCGGCGTGGATCTTCTGCCCTGGCACGGCGCGCTCGATCACCTCGAGCGCGTCGAAGATGCCGAGCCGCACGTAATCCTCGAGCCCCAGGGCGGCGTCCTCCTCGCCGGGGTTCAGCCACGAGATCATGTAGACCTCGATGCCTTGGTCGAGCAGGAAACGCACCATCGAGTTATGCGCAGACAGGTCGAGGATGTAGTATTTCATGATCCAGGCGGGCACGATCAGCAGCGGCTCGGCCTGCACGCTCTCGGTGGTCGGGCGGTAGCGGATCAGCTCGATCAGACGGTTGCGATAGACCACCTCGCCCGGCGTGGTCGCGAGGGTCTCGCCGACCTTGAACCCGCCGGTCTCGGGCGGGGCGCCCTCGGCGTCACGGGCGAAATCCTCCATCCAGTTGCGCAGCCCGCGCAGCAGGTTGGCGCCGTGCTCTTCTCGGGTCCGGTCGAGCACCACCGGGTTGGTTGCCGCGTAATTCGACGGCGCCAGCATGTCGAGCGTCTGGCGGGTGGCGAAATTGACGATCTGTGCGTGGCGCGGGGCCATGCCCTGCACACCGCGTGTGGCGGCATCCCACCAGTCCTCGGTAAGCAGGAACCACTGCGCGAGGAGATTGTAGGGCGCGCGCTGCCATTCCTTGTCGCGGAAGCGCTTGTCGGCGGCCATCGCATCGCAGCTTTCCGAGGCCGGGTGCAACGGGCAGCTGACCGCCGCCTGAACCGCCTTGGCGGCGTTGGCCACGGCGCGCTCGTGCAGCTCGGCCTGCTTGGCGGGAGATCCCGCCAGATGCGCCGCCCAGTCGAACCACGCGGTGGCCAGCCCCATCGGGGAGAGCCCCCCAGTCAGGCTGCCAAGTGCCGCGTGATAGGAGCGGTCGATGGCATCATGCGCTTGGGTCTCCCGGACGGGGACGGCGACGGCGGGGGTGATGGGGCCAGCATGTTCCATGCCCCCGGGGTCTCACGATCCGGCGCGGGCCGCCTTGATCCGGCGCAAGGTCGACCGTGACGTTGCGTCCTTTTCCAAGACTTTTCGGTGTGTTGGCGGAAACACTCCGGCAGCGGGGCGCGCCGGGCGCTCAGGCCGCCTGCTCCGCCGGGTGCGGGCGCAGCCGTCCCGCGCCCCAGGCGCTCAGCGCCACCATGACAGCGGCGGTGCCGAGGCAGAGCGGCAGCCCGCCGAGCTGGTAGCTCGCGCCCGACAGCACCGTGCCCAGAAGCCGCCCGGCGGCGTTGGCCATGTAATAAAAGCCCACGTCCATGGTGACGCGGTCATCCTCGGTGAAGGCGAGGATCAGGTAGGAGTGCAGCGACGAGTTCACCGCGAAGATCGCCCCGAAGACCAGCAGGCCCACCACGAGCGTTACGGTCAGCCACGGCGCGGGCGCGCCGGCCAGCGCCACCAGCAGTGCCAGCAGCGCGGGCACCACGAAAAGCGCGAGCGCCCAGTGCCGGGCGTCGCCGATCAGCGCCGCCTCGCCGCGTTGGCGCGCCCGGAGCAGCCGGGGTGCGGCCGCCTGCACGGCGCCGTAGAGGATGATCCACACCGCCATGAACGTGCCGATGGTGAAGAAGGCCACGCGGTTGCCCGCCTCGGTGCCGTCCGACAGCACGGCGTAGAAATAGATCGGGATGCCGACCACGAACCAGACGTCGCGGGCGCCGAACAGGAAGACCCGCGCAAAGCTCAGCCAGTTCACGTTGCGGTTCTTCGAGATCACCTCGCGGAACTTGGCGTCCTTGCGACCGGTGGGCAGACCCTTGGGCATACGCAGCGCCACCGCCACGAGGATCACCGCGAGCACCGCCGCCATGGCGAGCACCGAGGGCACGAACCCTGCCAGCGCCAGCAGCGCCGCGCCGAGCAGAAAGCCCAGCCCCTTCACCGCGTTCTTCGACCCGGTGAGCGCCGCGACCCAGCGGAAGAGCCCGTCCTCGCCCTTTGGCGCCAGCAGCTTGACCGCCGATTTCGACGACATCTTGGCAAGGTCCTTGGCCACGCCCGAGGCCCCCTGCACCAGCATCACGAAGGCCACCGAAACCCCGATGGCCCATGACGGATCGAGCTGCGCCAGCGCCAGCAGCGCCAGCACCTGCAGGCTCAGCCCGGCATAGAGCGTCGAGGTCAGCCCGAACCGCGCCGCGATCCAGCCCGCCGAGAGGTTGGTGATCACGCCGGCGATCTCGTAGAGCACGAAAAGATAGGCCAGCTGCACCGGCGAGAAGCCGAGCGTGTGGAAATGCAGCAGCACCAGCATGCGCAGCGCGCCGTCGGTGAGCATAAAGGCCCAATAGGCGGCGGTGACGGCAATATAGGCCGCGAGTGGCCTCTCGGAGGCGTCGGTGGTCATGATGCGGATCTTTCCGGTGCGATCTGTCACGCGCGTGCTAGCGCAGGCGCGTGACGGGGGCGTGTCAGAGCGAGGCGGCGACCATCTGCGCCACGTCGGCAAGGCGGTGGGCGTAGCCCCACTCGTTGTCATACCAGGCATAGACCTTGAGCTGGGTGCCGTTGACCACCATCGTCGATGGCGCGTCGATGATTCCCGAGCGCGCATCGTTGACGTAGTCGCAGCTCACCAGCGGGCGGGTCTCGTAGCCCAGGATGCCCTCGAGCGTGCCTGTGGCGGCGGCCTCGAAGAGGGCGTTGACCTCCTCGACGGTGGTCTCGCGCTCGAGCTCGAACACGCAGTCGGTGAGCGAGGCGTTGAGCAGAGGCACGCGGACGGCGTGGCCGTTCAGCTTGCCGGTGAGCTCGGGATAGATCAGCGTGATCGCGGTGGCGCTGCCGGTGGTGGTCGGGATCAGCGAGTTCAGCGCCGAGCGGGCACGGCGCAGATCCTTGGCGGGGCGGTCGACGATGGTCTGGGTGTTGGTCACGTCGTGGATCGTGGTGATCATGCCGTGCCGGATGCCGAGATTTTCGTGCACGACCTTCACCACCGGCGCGAGGCAGTTGGTGGTGCAGCTTGCCGCCGTCACGATGCTGTGCCGCGCCGGGTCGTAGGCGTCGTTGTTGACGCCGTAGACGATATTGGCGGTCGGGCCGTCCTTAACCGGGGCCGAGACCACCACCTTCTTAACGCCGGCGGCGAAATAGGGGGCGAGCTTGGCCTCGGTCTTGAACACGCCGGTGCAGTCGATGACGACGTCCACGCCCTCGAGCGGCAGGTCCTCGAGCCGCTTTTCGCCATGCACCGGAAGGCGGGTGCCGTTGATGCTGATGCTGTCGGCGTCATGCGAAAAGGCCGCGTCCCAGCGCCCGTGCACGGTGTCGAATTCAAGAAGATGCGCGTGCATCTCCGGGTCGCCCACCGCGTCGTTGATCCACGCGATGTTCGCGCCCGCCTCGAGAAGCGGGCGCAGGGCGAGCTTGCCGATGCGGCCAAGCCCGTTCAGTGCGTAGGTGGTCATCAGGCGTGGTCCTCGGTTTCGGGGTGGCCGATCTCGTCGACGGCCTTTTGCAGCGAGATCCGGTCGAGCGTGTCGAGCGGCAGGGCGGTGAAGGCCGAGAGCCGGTGCTTGAGCATGCCGAAGACCTGCTGGAAGGCGAGGCTCTTCTCGGCCTCGGTGCCGGTGGCCTTGACCGGGTCGGGGAGGCCCCAATGGGCGCTGATCGGCTGGCCGGCCCAGGCCGGGCATTCCTCGTTCGCGGCGCGGTCGCAGACGGTGAAGACGAAGTCTAGCTTCGGCGCGTCGGGGCCCTGGAACTCCGAGATGTTCTTGGACCGGAGGCCCGCGGTGTCGAACCCCTTGTCGTGCAGCGTGGCGAGAGCGATCGGGTTGAGCTCGGAATAGGGCCGGGTGCCCGCTGAGAAGGCGTTGAAGCGGTCGCCCGCAAGGTGGCGCAGCAGCGTCTCCGCGATGATCGAGCGGGCGGAGTTGCCGGTGCAGATGAAGAGCACGTTGTATTTTCCGTCGGACATGGCTGGTCCTCCTTGCAGGCTGGCAAGCGCCTCGGGCGGGCAGAGATCTGGCCGCCCCCGGCAACAGTCGTTGAACAGGAAGCCCACGAGTCCGCGCAGCGCGGCGATGTTCGCCCGGTAGAGCAGCGAGCGCCCCGACCGGGTCTGGGTGATCAGACCTGCCTCGCGCAGGGCCGAGAGGTAGACCGAGGCGGTGCTGGCCTTGAGCCCCAGGACATCGGTGATCTCGCCTGCCGGCAGCGCGTCCGGGTAACGCCGCATGAGCAGTCGAAAGACCTCCATTCGCTGGGGGTGGCTGAGGGTGCTGAGCTGTTCGAATCGTATCGCTTCCATATTTCATGAATTATGGAAGTGTTTCGAATTGAGCAAGTGAAGTATTGATGACACGGGATGGAAGGCTGATCGCTGATCGGCGCGCGGTCGCCCGGCGGGCACGACGCGCCTGAAAGGTCTTCTCGCTTGAGGCGCACGAAGGGCGCACTCCGACCTCGACGCCACGAGCGAGGCCGTTGCCGCAGGGGGCTTCATGACGTGAAGCGCGCCCGACACGCGGGCGCGCTGGCCTCAGCCCTGTTTGCCGCTCATCCGCGCGTGATGCAGCGCCGCGACCGCGCAGGAGGCGAGGCGGCTCATGTCGTCGTCGGAGCGGCTGTTGAGGATGATCGGCACCCGCGCGCCCAGCACCAGCCCCGCCGCCTCTGCATGGGAGATGTAGGTCAGCTGCTTGGCCAGCATGTTGCCGGCGTCGAGATTGGGCACCACGAGGATCTCGGCCTGTCCCGCCACGTCCGAGGTGATGCCCTTGGTGCGTGCCGCGGCGATGTCGACGGCGTTGTCCATCGCCAGCGGGCCATCCACCAGACCGCCGGTGATCTGCCCGCGATCGGCCATCTTCGACAGCAGCGCCGCGTCGATCGAGGAGGGGATGTCGGGATTCACCGTCTCGGTGGCCGAGAGCACCCCGACCTTGGGCTGCTCGATGCCGAGCGAGATCGCGAGGTCGATGGCGTTCTGGGTGATGTCGACCTTGGTCTTGAGATCGGGGGCGATGTTGATCGCGGCGTCGCTGACCAGCAGCGGGTGCGGCTGGCCCGGCACGTCCATCACGAAGATATGGGTGAAACGCCGCCCCATGCGCAACCCGGTCTGCTTGTCGAGGATCGGCCGCAGCAGCATGTCGGTGTGCAGGTGGCCCTTCATGATCGCCTCGGCGCGGCCCTCGTGCACCAGCTCCACCGCTTTGCGCGCGGCGTTGCGGTGCAGCGGTTCGTGCAGGATCTCGACCCCGTCGAGGGTCACGCCCATGGCCGAGGCGACCTCGGCAATCTTGTCGGTGTCGCCGATCAGGATCGGCTCGATCAGGGTGTGATCGCGGGCCTTGAGCGCGCCGCCGAGCGAGTTGGGCTCCTCGGGGCAGACCACGGCGGTCTTCAGTGCCGCGAGCGGCTCGGCGCGCTTCAGCAGCTTCTCGAAATGGCGGTGGCGCTGCACCACGAGGCCGGGCAGATCGTGGCTGTTGTAGCTCACCTTGCGGCGCGGAGCGAGCACCTCGGCCGCGCCCGACAGGACCAGCGCCCCATCGCCGAGGCGGCGCACTTCGGTGGCCAGCGTCACCGTGGTCTCGCGCTCGTTCTTGTCGGTCACGGTGACGCCGATCACCAGCTCGTCGCCGGCGAAGACACGGGCGTGGAACTGGGCGTTCTGGGCCCGGTAAAGCGCGCCGGCGCCGGGCAGCACATTGCCCAGCACCGCGCCGAGCAGCGCGCCGATGAACGAGCCCGGGGCCATCGCCTCGGGGCGGCCGTCGCCATCACCGTCCTGATCGAAGATGTGCAGCGGATTGTGGTTGCCCGAGACGTTGGCATAGACCAGCAGGTCGTCGGCGGTGATGAGGCGGTTCAGCTCCGCCTTGTCGCCCACCTTGAGTTCGTCGAAGGTGCGGTTCTCGATCAGCATTTGGGTCTCCGGCTGTTCACGGGCCTGCCACCGGGCGGCGCGCGGGGCAGGTCTTCCGGTCACAGCTATAGACCCTTTGTGCAACGCGTCCACGACCCCCTGCCTGCGTCCGCTCGCCGCACTGCGGCAACCGATGCGGATCAATGCGTTGCGACGGGTGCGATGATGAAAATCCGGGCAGGTGCTGTCAGCCGAGATACTCCGCGATCAGGGGCGCCAGCGCGGCGGCGGTCTCGTCATGGGCCAGCGGGCCGACGAGTTCGGCGGCGGCGCTGGCCTCGAAATCGCTGAACACCAGACCCGGCGCCCCGGTATGGCGGGCTTCCTCGCTCTGCGGCATCTCGATCAGTCCGATGGCGCGCGGACGCACCGCGTCGAGCATGGTGCGGTCAATGAGCAGCGGCCCGCCCTCGAGCGAGGTGTCGGGCGCGTCGGGTGGGCGGTGCTCGGACAGCCACAGCAGCAGCACCCGGCCCCGGAGCAGGGTGAGCAGGTGCTTCATCCGTGCCAGCCAGGCCTGCCGCAACTCGCCCGCGATCTCGTCAAAGCGGTCTTCCGAGATCTCTCGTAGTCGGCCGAGCAGGTGCCGGTTGAAGTGGAATTCGGTGAAATCGACCTCCGGGTAGAGGGTCTGAAGCCGCTCGGAAGCGCGCAGGAAGCGATCGTTGCGGCGCGGATGCACACCGTAATACCGGTTCGACATGTTCTGCGCGCCCATGATCTGCATGACGCAGAGGTCGGCGCGTTCGGCCACGTGCAGCACCCCCGGGTCGTGCAGGTAGAGGTCGAGCCCCGCATTCACCACCCCGAGATTGATGCAGGTCGTGTCGGTCCGGCGCTCGATCAGCGCGGGAAAGGGCGCTTCGATGAAGCGGCCATAGGTTTCGGTGCCGCCGAGGAACGCCACGTAGGGCGCATCGAGCGGCCGCCGCGGCCCGCGGAACAAAACCCGCGAACGGCCATAGCGGCACGGAAAATAGTCCAGCGCCCCCGGCGCTGTCATAGCGAAGGTCATGTCTCCCACCTTGGTTCGTTCTCACCCGGGTAAGAGCCTCGGACAGCGGAGTTGAGATTCTGCTAAAGCGAAAAAGCCCGACAAATCCAGCCCACCCGCCTTGCGGCGGGTCGCGGCGCATGCCTATGTTTGGCGCGCAAACGAAAGGGTTATGGGCGATGGATATCAGCAAGATCGGTGTTGTGGGTGCGGGCCAGATGGGCAACGGCATCGCGCACGTGATGGCTCTCGCGGGATACGAGGTCCGGCTTTCGGATGTCAGCCCCGAGGCGCTCGACAAGGCCATGACCCTGATCGCCGCCAACATGGATCGCCAGGTCAGCCGGGGCAAGATCGCCCAAGAAGACCGCGACGGCGCGCTGAGCCGGATCTCGTCGACGCTCGACATCGCCGAGATCGGCCAGACCGATCTGGTGATCGAGGCCGCGACCGAGCAGGAGACGGTGAAGCAGAAGATCTTCGACAGCCTCGCGCCGCACCTGCTGCCGCACACCATCCTGACCTCGAATACGTCGTCGATCTCGATCACCCGGCTGGCCTCGCGTACCGACCGCCCCGAGAAGTTCCTCGGCTTCCACTTCATGAATCCGGTGCCGGTGATGCAGCTGGTCGAGCTGATCCGCGGCATCGCCACCGATCAGGAAACCTACCAGGCCTGCATGAAGGTGGTCGAGAACCTTGGCAAGACCGCCGCCAGCGCCGAGGATTTCCCGGCCTTCATCGTGAACCGGATCCTGGTGCCGATGATCAACGAGGCGGTCTACACGCTCTATGAAGGCGTGGGCAACGTGCGCTCCATTGACATGGCAATGAAGCTTGGCGCCAACCATCCTATGGGGCCGCTGGAACTGGCGGATTTCATCGGGCTCGACACCTGCCTCGCGATCATGAACGTCCTGCACGACGGGCTGGCCGACACCAAGTACCGGCCCTGCCCGCTGCTGACCAAGTATGTCGAGGCAGGCTGGCTCGGTCGCAAGACGAAGCGCGGCTTCTACGATTATCGCGGCGAGGAGCCGGTGCCGACGCGCTGACGCGGACAAAGATTTTTCGTTCGAAAAATCTTTGTCGGTGGCGGGATCAGAAAATTCGTACGAATTTTCTGCGGCGGCTCAGAGCTCTGTCCGCAGGCGAAGCGTCGCGTCGCGCAGCCAGGCGACGAACTCGCGCTGCTTGCCGTTCCACGCCTGCACCGTGTCGGGGGTGATCGGCTTTCCGACCACCGGCTTCTGCGGCCGGCCGCAGGCATGCATCACCTCGTGGATCAGCAGCCCCTGCCGCAGGGTCGGCGAGACCCGGTTGGCGATCTGGTAGGCGCGGCTGTTCTGACCGGGGAAGTAGATCGGGACCACCGTGGCGCCCGAACGCTGGATCATCTTGGCGGTGAACGGGTTCCAGACGGCCTCGATCGCGGGTCCGAGCAGCGATTGCGAGGCCGCCACGACCCCCGAGGGAAACAGCGCGATCACGCCGCCGCCCTTGAGGTGGTCCATGGCCCGGGCGCGCATCTCGAGGCTCTGCTCGCGGGCGCTTTCCTCGTGCGGGAAGGGCACCGGGATCATGAATTCCTCGATCTCCTTCACTCCGGTCAGCAGCGAGCGGGTGAGGATGCGATAATCGGTGCGCACCCGGCCGATCAGGTCGGCGAGAATCATGCCGTCGACCAGCCCGTGCGGGTGGTTCGCGACGACCACGACAGGCCCGTCCTTGGGGATGCGCGCGATCTGCTCGGCAGGGGTGTCGAGGCGGATGCGCATATGCCCCAGCGCGTGGCGCCAGAATTCCTGCCCGTCGGGGATGCCGGCGCGCTCGACCTTGCGCACAAGCCGGATCAAGGGGATCTTGCCGGTGGCCCATTCCAGCGCGCGGATGGTGTTGGCCTTCCACGGGTTGGTGAAAGTATTGGCATAGCTGAGCTTGCGCTTGTCGTAGGGAGCGTGCAGCGGGCGCGTGACGCCGCCCTGACCGGCCGTGGCCTGATAGCTCTCAACCATGTGCCCGCCTTGTTCCGTCTTCCTGCGCCGGTGGGGTTTCCCGGCGGTCAGTTCTCTTCTCCGAACCGGTTCGCGACCAGCGCTTCCAGCGCATCGGCCAGCGCGACCGCGTCCGGCCCCGAGGTTTCAACCTCAATAGAGCTTCCTTTGGAAGCTGCCAACATCAAAAGCCCCATGATGCTGTCGCCGCCGGCGCTCATGCCATCCTTGCTGACTTCGGCGCGGGCATCGAAGCCCTCGACAACCTCGACGAGCTTGGCCGAGGCGCGGGCATGCAGCCCCTTTTCGTTCACGATCTTCAGCTCACGGTGCACGGTGTCGGACATAAACTACGAATTCCCTTGGACAGATCCTGCGCGATCCCGGTCAGAGCGGTTCCGGTTTCACGTTGACGCTGTCGATATATTTTCGTCCTGCTTCAAGTGCACCTTTTACCGCATCCGGCACATCCTTCTGCCGGCTCTTCGCAAGCTTGATCAGCATCGGCAGGTTCATGCCGTAGAGGATGCGGCGGTTCTCGGGCTGGCAGGCCAGCAGCGACAGGTTCGACGGCGAGCCACCGTAGAGATCGGTGACGACCACGACACCGTCGCCGGTGTCGACATCGTCGGCGGCCGTGCAGATCTCGGCCTGCTTGCCGCCGCGGTCATGATCCGCCTCGATGGTGACGGCAACGATCCCGGGCTGCTTGCCCACCACATGCTCGACGGCCGAGAGATACTCCCGCGCCAGTCCCCCATGGGCCACGATCACGATGCCGATCACCCGTTCTGTCCTCCGATGGTCCTGTGCTGGCCGGTCGCGGCGGCCAGTCCGCGACGCTCGAGCTCGCGGTGTCTAATTGACACCTGCCAGCCTCTCTCTGCAAGGGCAGCCGCCACTCTTTCTGTCACGGCAACCGAGCGGTGTTGCCCGCCGGTACAGCCGATGCCGAAGGTCAGGTGCGCCTTGCCCTCGTCCTTGCAGGCCGGCAGCACGAAGAGTGCCAGCTCGGTGAGCTTGGCGACGAAGGGCGCGAAGCGGGCGTCGGTCTCGATATAGTCGACCACGGGGGCATCGAGGCCGGTGAGCCCGCGCAGCTCGGGCTGCCAGTGCGGGTTGTCGAGGAAGCGGCAGTCGAAGGCCCAGTCCAGGCCCTGCGGCAGGCCGCGCTTGTAAGAAAACGAGTGCAGCGCCACCGCCAGCTTCTGGCCGGTCTGGTCGGCGAACAGCCCTTCCATCTGGGCGCGCAGGTCATGTGGCGACAGGGTGCTGCTGTCGATCAGGGTGTCTGCGGCGTTGCGGGCCTCTTCCAGCAGAGCGAGCTCGCGCTCGATGCCCTGCGTATAGCTTTCGTCCGGGGCCATCGGGTGGCGGCGGCGGGTCTCGGAATAGCGGCGCGACAGCACCTCGGCGCTGCAGTCGAGATAGAAGAGTTGCGCATCGAGCGCCGGTTCGGCGGCGAGGCGGCGATGCAGCTCGAGCAGCCGCTGCACCGAGAAGTCGCGGTTGCGGATGTCGACGCCAAGCGCCACCGGGCGGGTCAGGGCGCCGCCGTCGAGCAGCAGGCGCGGGATCAGGCTGAGCGGGATGTTGTCGATCGCCTCATAGCCGAGATCCTCCAGCACGTTGATCGCGGTGGAGCGTCCGGCGCCCGAGGGCCCGGTGACCAGCACGACGCGCTGCTGTCCTTTCGACTGATCCTGCATCCTCGCCTATTCCTTCCGACCGCCCTTGAGATATTGCACGAGCGCTGCGGGAAAATAGGGATGCGCGGTTTTGTGAAGCAAGGGGATTCTTTGCCCCTGCAGCATGGTTTCGCGGCGCTGCGGCAAGCGGGCCGTCTCGACCTCGTCGAGATCGAGCACGGCGGCGAGCCGAACGGGGCCGCTGGTCGCGGCGTTCAGCAGTCCGATGCCGCGCGCTTCGATCATCCCGCTGAGCGGGGCAGGGGGCGCGAGCCAGAGCGCGCCGTCGCGCAGGCTGACAATCACCCGGTCGTCGGCCACCAGCAGCGCGCCGCGGGCCATCATCTCGAGCGCCAGCCCCGACTTTCCGCTGCCCGAGGTGCCTCGGATCAGCAATCCTCGGCCCGCGACGGCCACCGCGGTGGCGTGCAGGATCTCGGAGCTGTCGTTGGGCACGGGGTGCGGACGATCAGACCGGCAGGCCGACCACGAAGCGCGCACCGAGCGGCTCGGAGGTCACGTCGGCTTCGGTCGGGCGGATGTTCTCGGCCCAGATCACGCCACCATGAGCTTCGACGATCTGCTTCGAGATCGCGAGGCCAAGGCCGGAATTGTTGCCGAAATCGTTCTCTGGGCGCTGCGAGTAGAAGCGCTTGAAGATCTTCTGCAGCGCCTCTTCCGGGATGCCGGGGCCGGTATCCTCGACCACCACCAGCACGCGGTTGTCGCGGCGGCGCGCCCAGACGCGGATCGCATCGCCGTCTTCGCAGAAGCTGATGGCGTTGGTGATCAGGTTCACGAACACCTGCGCGAGGCGCGGCTCGAGGCCGCTGATGTTGATCGGCTTGGCGGGCAGGTCGGTGATGAACTCGACCCCCTTGGCGCGGGCATCTTCGCCGAGGAACTGGGTGATGTTGCCGATCATCTCGAGCAGGTTGAACTCCTGCTCCTCTTCCTTGACCAGCTCGCTGTCGAGCCGTGAGGCATTGGAGATGTCGCTTACCAGGCGGTCGAGGCGGCGCACGTCATGCTCGATCACATCGAGCAGCTTGTCGCGATGTTCTTCCTTCTTGACGATGCGCAGCGAGCCGATGGCCGAGCGCAGGCTGGCCAGCGGGTTCTTGATCTCGTGCGCCACGTCGGCGGCAAACTGTTCGTTGCTGTCGATGCGGTCGTAGAGCGCCGACACCATGCCGCGCAGCGCCCCGGAAAGGCGGCCGATCTCGTCGGGCCGTGCGGTCAGGTCGGGGATGCGGATGCGGCGCGAGCTGCCCTTGCTGCGGTTGTTGCGATCGCGCCCGATCTCGGCCGCGTCGGCGAGGTCGGAGATCGGGTTGGCGATGGTCGAGGCCAGAACGAGGCTCAGGCCGATGGAGACCAGCGTGGCGATGACGAACATCTGCAGCACACGCTCGCGCTCGGCGCTGACCACGGCGTCGATCTCGGCCTCGGTCGACATCAGCGCCACGGTGCCGATCACCGCGTCGCCCTGCCGGATCGGCGAGAAGCCGGCGAACAGGGTCTCACCCCCGGGGCCCTTGCCGGACTGGACCCGGGTCAGGGTGGGGTCGCCGATCTCGATCATCCGGCGCATCCGGTCCTCGAGCGTCAGCTCGGGTTCGGCCTCGAAATACGAGAAGATCCCGGCGACGCCGCGCCAGATCGAGTCGAGGAAGTCCGAGATCAGCGTCGGGCGATTGGCCTCGCGGGTGTTGACCGACATCAGCGGCGCGCGGGTGCCGCTGGTCTCGCCAACAAGGAAATTGCCGGCATCGAACACCAGAAGCTCGGTGCCGGTGCGCAGGTCAACCTGTTGCAGCAGGCCGTTGATGTCGGCTGCGGCGTCGGTGCCGAGCGTGACGGGCGCCTCGTCGGGCAGCCAGGCCTCGATCACGTCGGCGATCAGCTCGGCCTCGGAGGCCACGGCATTGCCGCGCTGCATCACCAGCGTGTCGCGCGACGAATTGAGCCAGAGGATGCCCGCCACCAGCACGTTCAACGCAATCAGGTTGAACGTGATGATCTTGCGGGTCAGCGGCGACCGGTTGAGCGAAAACAGGCTGCGCCGCTCGCGGCTGTCGCGCAGCTCTTTCTCTACCGTGCTGTCAGGGGCGACGAAGTCATCGCCCAGCACGACATCGGCATCCTGCCGTTCGCCCGGGTGGTCGTCGCGCATCGAGATCCTCTCGGCCAGCGCCATGTCTTACTCTTCGTTGTAACGATACCCGATACCATACAGCGTTTCGATGGCGGAGAAATCCGCATCCACCGTACGCATTTTCTTGCGCAGACGCTTGATATGGCTGTCGATGGTGCGGTCGTCGACATAGACTTGGTCGTCATAGGCGACGTCCATCAGCTGGTCGCGGGATTTCACGAAGCCGGGGCGCTGCGCCAGGGCCTGCAGAAGCAGGAATTCGGTGACGGTGAGCGACACGTCCTGACCTTTCCAGGTCACCGAGTGGCGCAGCGGATCCATGGTGAGCGATCCGCGGGTCATCAGCTTGGTGTCTTCGGTTTCGCCCACGACCTCGCCGGCGACGGCTTCCTGCCGGCGCAGGAGGGCGCGGATGCGTTCCACCAAAAGGCGCTGCGAGAAGGGCTTCTTGACGTAGTCGTCGGCCCCCATGCGCAGGCCGAGCACCTCGTCGATCTCGTCGTCCTTGGAGGTCAGGAAGATCACCGGCATCTTGGATTTCTGGCGCACGCGCTGCAGCAGATCCATGCCGTCCATGCGGGGCATCTTGATGTCGAAGACCGCCATGTCGGGCATCTTCTTGTTGAAGGCATCCAGCGCGGCCTGCCCGTCATTGTAAGTTTCGACCTCGAATCCCTCGGCCTCAAGAGTCATCGAAACCGATGTCAGGATGTTCCTGTCATCGTCCACGAGGGCAATTTTTGACATGGGATTGTTTCCTTGTACTGCTCGGATTGCCTGATTTTTTCGCCACTATGCGGGAATTTGGACTTTACAACAATCCCAAACTGCGAATCAGGTCCCACCGCCGCCTTATTCCGGACGAATATCTATAAGGAATGGCTAAAATGTCTCAGCCGAACGATGTTCGCGCAGCAACCTGTCGAAGTGCTAACGCTAAACGAAATTTGGTTGCGCTAACTTTGACATGCGTCCTGTTCCGACCCGGAAACGCCGTGTTAAAGCAGCTTTTGCCGGTGGTGGTCATCACCGGTGAGCGGACGCGCTATTCGACGTCTCCGCTGTGACTGACGACCGCCGCGTGTGGCGCGGCTACAGGAGCTTGGCAGATGACATTTGGACGGGTGAACCCGGATTTCCGGCTTGAAGATCAAGGGATCGAAGGCCTGGGGAATGTCTATTACAATCTTATGGAGCCGGCGCTGATCGAGGCCGCCCTGAAACGCGGCGAGGGTACGCTCGGCAAGGGGGGTGCCTTCTACGTCACCACCGGCAAGTTCACCGGTCGCTCGCCCCAGGACAAGCACGTGGTCAAGACCGACTCGGTTGCCGACAAGATCTGGTGGGAGAACAACCGCGCCATGTCGCCCGAGGGGTTCGATACCCTCTACAACGACATGCTCGAGCACATGAAAGGCCGTGAGTATTTCGTCGAGGACCTGATCGGCGGCGCCGACCCGGCCTACTCGATCAAGGTGCGCATGGTGACCGAGCTGGCCTGGCACGGTCTGTTCATCCGCCACATGCTGCGTCGCCCCGAGCGTGACACGCTCGACTCGTTCATGGCGGATTTCACCGTCATCAACTGCCCGACCTTCAAGGCCGATCCCGAGCGTCACAACTGCCGCTCCGACACCGTCATCGCGCTGAACTTCGACCGCAAGACCATCCTGATCGGCGGCACCGAGTATGCTGGCGAGAACAAGAAGTCGGTGTTCACGCTGCTCAACTACATGCTGCCGCTCAAGGGCATCATGGCGATGCACTGCTCGGCCAACCACGCGCCGAACAACCCGGTCGACACCGCGATCTTCTTCGGCCTGTCGGGCACCGGCAAGACCACGCTCTCGGCCGATCCCGAGCGCGTGCTGATCGGCGATGACGAGCATGGCTGGTCGGATCGCGGCACCTTCAACTTCGAGGGCGGCTGCTACGCCAAGACGATCAACCTCTCCGCCGATGCCGAGCCCGAGATCTACGCCACGACCTCGAAATTCGGCACCGTGATCGAGAACATGATCTACGACGAAGAGACCTTCGAGCTCGATTTCGACGATGACAGCCTGACCGCCAACATGCGCTGCGCCTACCCGCTCGAGTACATCTCGAACGCGTCGTCCACTGCGCTCGGCGGGCATCCGAAGAACATCATCATGCTGACCTGCGACGCCTTTGGCGTGCTGCCGCCGATCGCGCGGCTGACCCCGGCGCAGGCGATGTACCACTTCCTGTCGGGCTTCACCTCGAAGGTCGCCGGCACCGAGCGTGGCATCACCGAGCCGCAGCCGACCTTTTCGACCTGCTTCGGCGCACCGTTCATGCCGCTGCGCCCCGAGATGTACGGCAACCTGCTGCGCGACAAGATCGCCAAGCACGGTGCGACCTGCTGGCTGGTCAACACCGGCTGGACCGGCGGCGCCTACGGCACCGGTCACCGGATGCCGATCAAGGCCACCCGCGCTCTGCTGCACGCCGCTCTGAACGGCTCGCTCGCCAAGGTCGAGTTCCGCAAGGACCCGAATTTCGGCTTCGAGGTCCCGGTCTCGGTCGAGGGCGTGCCCGAGCTGCTGCTCGATCCGCGCCGCACCTGGTCGGACAAGGAGGCGTTCGACGCCCAGGCGCAGAAACTGGTGAAGATGTTCGCGGACAACTTCGAACAGTATGTTCCCTACATCGACGAGGACGTGAAGGCCGCAGCCATCGGCTGAGCCTGACCGGTTCCGGAAATCGCCAGCGCCCGTCGCACCTGCGGCGGGCGTTTGCGTTTCTGCCGGGCAGGGGGGGCGGCCTGCGGGCGGAATGTCACCGCTCAGGCACGGCGCGGGCGGGGAGGGGTTTGCGCAACTGCGCGAAGCCGGTATTGCGGGGCACGTCCCTCGCCGGAGATCGCCATGCTTCGCCTGCTTTCAGCCCTTTGCGCCGTTCTCGCGCTGGTCACGGTGGCCCACGCCGCCCCGGGCGAGTCCTACGCCCGCGATCCGGTGGTGATCATCGATCACGGCATCATCTGCCAGGTTACGCCGGAGGGCGCGCGCGAGGCGCCGGACACGATGATGGGCGCGATCAACCTCATCGAGCAGACCCGCGACATGGATGTGACGACCCGCTTGGTGCCGGCCAAGGCGGGCATCAGCTTCGGGGTGAAGTTCACCCTGCGCCCGGGCGCCGGCGATCGCGACGTGACGATCCTCGTCACCCATCCGCCGATGGGGCCGGAGGGTGTCACCACCGAGAGCTGGATCTCGCCGCTCTCGGAGGGCCGCGCCAGCCTTAACCTGTTCACCTTCGAGTTCCCCTACGAGATGGTGCCGGGTCCGTGGGTCATGGCTATCGAGGCCGATGGCGAGCGCCTGATGGAGCAGCATTTCGAGGTGGTCTCGGAACTGGCCGCCCCGGCGGCGCTTTCGGTGTGCTACGGGCAGGATTTCGTCTCCTGACTGTCCACAGATCCGGCAGCCTCCGGCGAGGCGCTTGTGGCTCCGGCAGCGCTGGGGGCTGCGCGTTCGGCGGCTGAATTTCTCCCCAGATCGCTCCACATATCCACAGCTCCTATCTTGGGCTTGGGCCCATCCCATCCACAACTTATTGGGTGCGTCTCTAATATTTCGCTTTACAGTACATGCACGGCGCAGGCACGATATCTGGTAAGGGGAGGGAAACATCTCCCAGCCCCTAGAGCAGTCAGCTAGCGCTTGGGGCGCGGCCCGTTCCCCGGCGCTACAGCAAAAAAATGAGGTGGCGCATGGCACTGTCCGAAGAGTTTCTGAGCGACGAGATTCACCCGATCGACATCGTCGAGACGCTGGCCGAACACCACGACTGGGATTTCGACCGGATCGGAGAGGACCAGATCGCGATGGCCGTCGAGGGCCAGTGGCGCACCTATTCGATCACCCTTGCCTGGTCGCCCTATGACGAGACCCTGCGCCTGATCTGCAGCTTCGAAATGGAGCCGCCGGAAGAGACGCTGCCCGAGCTCTTCACCGCGCTCAACACCATCAACGATCAATGCTGGGCAGGCTCGTTCAGCTTCTGGGCCGAGCCCAAGCTGATGGTCTATCGCTACGGCCTCGTGCTGGCCGGTGGTCAGAGCGCCTGTCCCGAGCAGATCGACACGATGATCTCTGCCGCGGTGCTGGCCTCCGAGCGCTATTACCCGGCGTTCCAGCTCGTGGCCTGGGCCAACAAGCCCGCCTCAGACGCGGTGCAGATCGCCATCGCCGAGGCCTACGGCCGGGCCTGAGCCGGAGAAGATTTTTCTTCGAAAAATCTTGCGCCCGGCGGCCGACGTGAAGTCAGAGCTTGTCGGGTGGCCAGTTTGACGCGATCCTTCTCCCGGGAGACAACTCAGGGAGGAAAGATATGAGATACCTGTTCCCGGCCATGGCGCTTGCCATGGCCGCCGCCGTTCCGGCCTCGGCTCAACAGACCGAAGACCAGTGCAGTGCCCTGCGCGACACGGTGCTCGACGCGGGCTTTGTCACCTCGGCGCGGGTGATGCCCGCCGCCGACACGCTGCCCGCCTATTGCGAGATCCGCGCCACCGCACGCCCGGCGATCTCGATCGAGGTGCGGCTGCCGATGGAGGGCTGGAACGGCAAGTACTACCAGGCCGGCTGCGGCGGTCTCTGCGGCATTCTCGGTCGCGCCGATGCCGGCGGTGGCTGGGTCAACGCCATGAAGCCCGGGCTCGAGCGCGGCTATGCCACAGCCACCTCCGACAGCGGCCATCACGGGCTCTCGGTCACCGATGGCAGCTGGGCGATGAACAACCCCAATGCCGAGCGCGACTGGGGCTGGCGCTCGATCGGCGAGACCCATCGCGTGGCACAGGCGCTGATCGGGGCGTTCTACGAGGGGGCCTCGGAACAGGCGATCTTCCAGGGCTGCTCTACCGGTGGGCGCATGGCGCATGTGGCGGCGCAGCGCTACCCCGAGCTGTTCGACGGCATCATCTCCGGCGCGCCGGCGATGGATTACACCGGGCTGGTGGCGACCAAGATGGCATGGCTCACGCAGGCCAACACCGCCGAGGATGGCAGCCAGATCCTCGGACCCGGCGAGGCCACTCTGATCGGCGACGCGGTGATGTCGCAATGCGACGGCGTGGACGGCAGCGAGGACGGGCTGATTGCAGACCCCCGCGCCTGCGAGATCGACCTCTCGGCGTTGGCCTGCGAGGCAGAGGATACGCCGTCCTGCCTGAGCGAAGACGAAAGCGCCACGCTTGCCAAGTGGCGGCAGGGGCCGCAGAGCCCGGACGGCACGCAGCTCTACCCGGGCGGCATCCCGGAGGGCTCGGAGCCGTTCTGGTGGCTCTGGCTCACCGGCAACGCGCAGGGCGCGGGCCGTCTGGTGCCGGCGTTCAACACCGATTTCGGCCGCTACATGGCCTTCCCCACCGATCCCGGCCCGGCCTGGACGCCGGCGGAGTTCGACTTCGAGACCGATCCCGCACGGCTTGCGACCATGGCCGAGGTCTATAACGGCGACAGTCCTGATCTCTCGGCCTTCCGGGCCGCGGGGGGCAAGATGATCGTCTGGCATGGCTGGGCGGATGCCATCGTCACGCCTTACAAGACGGTGGACTGGTACGAGAAGGCGGCGGCGCTGGCCGGTTCGGAGGAGGCGTTGAGGGAGAACGTGGCGCTCTTCATGGTGCCGGGGCTTGACCATTGCGGCATCCTTCCCGGGCCCGATGGTATCAGCGCGGCGGCGCTTGATCCGATGACGCCGCTGGAGACGTGGCTTGCGGAGGGCACGGTGCCGACATCGATCATGGCGCAGTAATCCGGGGCAGCGCCATCCTCCGCCCTTTCGGGCGTCCTCGCCTTCCACGTGGCATGCGGCGGGGCTTGCCGGAAGCGTCGCGCGTGTGGAGATCAGCGGCCTGCCTCCGGCGGGAGTATTTTTGACGAAGAGAAGCCAGGGGCACGGCGCTCCTGGCTTCTTTGGTTCAAAAATACCTCGGGGGTGAATTGGCGCACAGCGCCAAGAGGGGGCAGCGCCCCCCTCCTTATCTCTTGAAAGCGCAACTCCAGTGCGACAGGGGGCTGCCCCACCCGACGTGGCCCCCAGGTGATCCGGGCGATGAACGCGCGACAGCGATGGTCCGTCGGCTTGCAACCGGGCGCCTCTCGCGACAGATTGGCGCCAAGAACGGGAGAGCGACAAAGATGGAAAACGGTGAAATCGCGCGGCGCGGGCTGGTCCTGCTGGGCTGCGGCAAGATGGGGTCGGCAATGCTGGAAGGCTGGCTGAAGCGCGGGCTGCCTGCCCGGTCGGTCTGGGTGATGGATCCGCACCCGTCGGACTGGCTTCAGGCGCAGGGCGTCAACCTCAACGCCGAGCTGCCCGCCGATCCGGCCATCGTGTTGGTTGCGGTGAAGCCGCAGATGATGGCCGAGGCGCTGCCGGTGCTGCAGCCGCTCGGCAATGGCACCACGCTGTTCCTGTCGGTTGCCGCCGGTGTCATCATCGCCAGCTACGAGGCGACGCTCGGGGCCGATACCCCGATCATCCGCGCCATGCCCAACACGCCCGCCGCGGTGGGCCAGGGCATCACCGCCATCGTCGGCAACACGCCTGCCTCCGAGACGCAGTTGGCGCAGGCGGAGGAGCTTCTCTCGGCCGTGGGCGAGGTGGTGCGGCTCGAGACCGAGGCGCAGATGGATGCCGTGACCGGGGTCAGCGGCTCGGGTCCGGCCTACGTTTTTCACATGATCGAATGCCTTGCCGCGGCCGGCGAGGCGCAGGGGCTGGCCCCGGAGCTCGCCCTGCAGCTTGCCAAGGCGACCGTGGCGGGGGCGGGCGCGCTGGCGATGCAGGCCGCGCAAGATCCCGCCCAGCTGCGCCGCAATGTGACCTCGCCGAATGGCACCACTCAGGCCGGGCTCGCGGTGCTGATGGACGAGCAGGCAGGTCTGCCCCCGCTGGTGAAAGCCACCGTGGCCGCCGCCGCCGATCGCTCGCGGGAGCTGGCCAATGGCTGAGATCAGCTTTGACCAGTTCCTCGAGGTCGACATCCGCGTCGGCAAGGTCGTCCGCGCCGAGCCCTTTCCCGAGGCGCGCAAGCCCGCGATCAAGCTCTGGATCGATTTCGGCCCCGAGATCGGCGAAAAGAAGAGCTCGGCGCAGATCACCGAGCATTACACGCCCGAGGCGCTGGTGGGGCGGCAAGTGATGGCGGTGGTGAACTTCCCGCCGCGCCAGATCGGGCCGTTCATGTCGCAATGCCTGACGCTGGGCGTCACCGACGCGGCCGGCGCGGTGGTGCTGGCCGGTCCCGACGGGGAGGTGCCCCTCGGGGCACGGCTGCATTGAGCAAGGTTCTGATCGGCCGCAACCTGCCCGAGAGCGTCGTCGATGAGGCCCGTGCGCTCTTTGATGTGACGTATCGGGACAGCCCTTACCCGCTGAGCCGCGAAGAAATGCTCGAGGCGCTCGCGGGCTATGACGGCGTGCTGGTGACGCTGGGCGATGGCTTCTCGGCGGAGGTGTTCGAGCAGGCGGGCGCGCCACGAGCGAAGATCCTCGCCAATTTCGGTGTCGGCTTCAACCATATCGACGTGGCAGCGGCCGAGTCCGCCGGGATCACCGTGACCAACACGCCGGGCGCTGTCACCGACGCCACCGCCGATATTGCCATGACGCTGATGCTGATGACCTGTCGTCGCGCCGCCGAGGGCGAGCGGCTTGTGCGGTCCGGGCAGTGGGAGGGCTGGCACCCGGTGCAGATGCTGGGCCTGCATATGACCGGCAAGCGCGTCGGCATCCTTGGCATGGGCCGCATCGGACAGGCCATCGCGCGGCGCTGCCATTTCGGCTTCGGCATGTCGGTGGCCTATGCCTCGCGCTCCGAGAAGAACCTCGATTTCCCGGCCGAGCGCTACGGCTCGCCCGAGGCGTTGGCGGCGGAGGTCGACGTGCTGGTGGTCTCGGTCCCGGCGAGCCCGGAGACCCATCACATGGTCGATGCAGGCGTGCTGGCGGCGATGAAACCCGCGGCGCATCTGGTCAACATCGCGCGCGGCGACATCGTCCACGAGGCGGCGCTGATCGCGGCGCTGGAGGCGCGGCAGATCGGCGGGGCGGGGCTCGACGTCTACGAGTTCGAGCCCAAGGTGCCCGAGGCGCTCAGGGCGCTCGACAACGTGGTGCTGCTGCCGCATCTCGGCACGTCGACGCTGGAGGTGCGCGAGGACATGGGCCGGATGGCGGTCGAGAACCTTCGGGCCTTCTTTGCCGGGCAAGAGGTGCCGAACCGGGTCGGGGGCTGATCCGAAGACGCCGGGGTCGGAGGGCGGCGTGCAATGGTGCCGCCGCCTGTCGCCCTGACCTCAGCTCTCGGTGTCGAGCCAGATCGTCACCGGGCCGTCATTGACCAGCGCCACTTTCATGTCGGCGCCGAAGCGGCCGGTGGCCACGGGCACGCCCTCGGCCTGCAGCGTGGCGGCGAAATGCTCGTAGAGGCGCTTGCCCTCGTCCGGGGCGGCGGCAGTGGAAAACCCCGGGCGGTTGCCCTTGGTCTCGGCGGCCAGGGTGAACTGGCTCACCACCAGCGCCGCGCCCGAGACGTCGCGCACCGAGAGGTTCATGCGGTCGGCCGCGTCCTTGAAGATGCGCAGCTTGGCGATCTTGGCGGCGAGCTTGTCGGCCTGCGCCTCGGTGTCGCCCTGCATGGCGCAGACCAGCACCAGCAGACCGGGGCCGATCTCGCCCAGCACTGCGCCCTCGACCGTGACGCGCGCCTCCGAGACGCGCTGGATCAGCGCCCTCATAGTTCGGTCTCCCAAGGCGGGTTGGCGCCGGCGCGGCTGACGGTGACCGCCGCCGCCTTGGCGCCGAGCGCGATGGCCGCGCGCAGGTCTTCCAGCGCCGCACCGCGCACCGAGCCGCGCGCGAGCAGCCCGCTGCGCCAGAGCCCCGCGAGCAGGCCCGCGTTGAAGGTATCGCCGGCGCCGACGGTGTCGACCACCTCGGCGCGCTCCGCCGGGACCGAGATCTCGCCCCCGGAGGAATAGGCCACCACGCCCTCGGCGCCGCGGGTCTCGAGCACCAGTGCCACGCCGCCCTCGATCAGCGCCGCAGGCGTGGTGCCGAGCCAGGCCATGTCCTCGTCGGAGATCTTGACGATGTCGGCACGGGCGATCATCGCCTCGAGACGGGCGCGGTAGCGCGGCTCGTCGGTGATGAAGCCGGGGCGGATGTTGGGATCGATCATCACCAGCCGCTCGCCCGCCTGCGCGCAAAGCGCGGCGTAGCTGTCGGCAGCGGGCTCCGAGACCAGGCTGATGCCGCCGAAGAACAAGGCTTCGGTCTCGGCACCGAGTGCCGGCAGGTCGTCTTCCGACAGCATCCGCCCGGCGGTGTTCTCGTCGTAGAAGGCGTATTGCGCATGGCCGTCGGTCAGGGTCACGAAGGCCAGCGTGGTGGGCCGGTCCGAGCGTGGCGCGAGCGAGAAATCCACCCGCGAGGCGGTCAGCGCCTCGGCCAGCACGGTGCCGAAAAGGTCCGTGGAGATGCCGCCAAGATAGCCGCTCGGCGCGCCGAGACGGCCGATCGCGATGGCGGTGTTGAACACCGCGCCGCCGGCGACGGGCGCAAAGCTCGGCTCGCCGGTGCTGGCGGTCCGGGGCAGCATGTCGATCAGCGATTCGCCGCAGCACAGGATCATCGTCGGTCCTCCTTCTGTTAGCGCCGCAACTTGCCGCGTTGCGGGATCGGAAACAAGGCCCGGATTTGCGCGGGATCAAGGCGGAGCGGGCGAAACAGACATACATTGGGATCTGTCGGAAAGACGGTGTGTCAGGGCTGAACCGATCAGGATCGGCCAGGGCTCGCGTCTGCACCGGTCGGCGCAAACGGCGCAGCGATCGGTATGGCAGGCGGAACGCTTGAGATCACTGTCCCGAGAAAAGCGCCGGAGGAGAGCCGGGGCAGGACGATCACGGTGACCAAGGGATAGGTCGACCAGGGCGGAGATCCCCGTCCCGCCTTCCCCGAGACCGGTCCCGGACATCGTGACGTAGGGCGGGCAGCGATGCCCGCCCTATTTGGTGGCGCGCTACTGTCCCTGCGCCAGGATGAAGCCCGCGATGACGGCGACGATCAGCCCCAGCACCACCGCGAGCGCGATCTTCCAGGTCGACCACGGACGTTCCCCCTGCACCCGGCCGGTGGTGCCGTTGACCACGAAACGATAGGTCTCGCCGCGATACTTGTAGGCGGCCAGCCAGACCGGCAGCAGTACGTGCTTGAAGGTGACCGCTGCGACCTGCGTGTCGACGCCCTCGATGCGCTGGCGGTCGCCACCGATATCGAACTTCACGTCGCGCTCGATCTGCCGGTCCATGATGACGCGGGCCTCGCGGAACCCCTCGTCGAGATCGACCTGGTAGCCCTCGGCGCGGAAGCCCGCGAGGAACTCGGGCTGGTAGGGCTCGAGCCGCGTCAGATCCCAGGGCTCGAGCGCGTCGGTGAATTTCTTCGGCAGCGAGCGCGAGGCCAGTACCAGCACGTCGTCGAAGAACCGCGCCACCCGACCCGAGACCGAACGCCAGCGCACCTTGGCGACCTGCACGGTCTGGCGCTTGCCGTCGCGCATCACCGTGCGACGCTCGTAGTAGACCGTGCCGCGCTGGCCGCGATAGGCCGATTGCGTCTGCGCGTCGAAGGTCCAGTAGGGCACGTAGATGCCCTGCATCTTGCGGCCCTTGCGGGCATACTCCTTGAGCCCGTTCGGCGCGAACCACAGCCGCCCGAGCCAGCCCGTCATGGCATCATGCGCCGCGCGCTCGTCGAGGATGAAGGGCAGCACGCCGCGCGGCTTGATCTGGCGGTGGGTGCCGGTGTCGGTGACCACCGGGGTGGCGCAGAACGGGCATTCGGTGGCGTGGGTGTCCGGATCGAACTCGACCTCGGCGCCGCAATTGGGGCACTGGGTGACCCGCAGGTCCTCCATCTCCTGCAGCGGCAGCAGGTCGTCGATGGCGGCGCGGAAATCGAGCTCGCGGATCGAGTTGGACCACGGGCCGTGCTCGGCGATCTCCTGCACGTCGCCGCAATGGTCGCAGACCAGCTGGCCCTTGGCGGGATCGTAGCGGTAATCGGCGCCGCACTGCTGGCAGGGAAAACGGTGTTCCTCGATCATCACGGCCCCATTGTTTCCGGCAGGCCGACCCTAGGTCGGATGCTTGGGCGATGGAACCCGGTTTTCCTTTCCGGAACGGCTGTCTAGGGTGGCGCCGGACGGGCCCGGCTGACGGGCCGCGAAACGATACGGGATATTGCAGGGTCGCCATGAGACACCGCATGAACGCCGCGCTGGCAGGGCTGTTGCTCTGCGCCTCTGCCGTCGCCGCCGACGCCGAGGAGGCCCGCTACCGCTTCGAGTGGCAGGGCGGGGGCAGCTACGTGATGCGCGGGGCGATGTCCTTCGATGCCGCGCTGCTGGGCAGCAGCATCGTCACGGCGAGCGACCTGACCTGCTTTTTCATCGAGGGCAGCCGCGACGGCGACCCGGTCGGGCGCTGGGCGCTGTCGATGCTCAACGAGGAAACCAGCTGGGTGCTGACCTTCCTGCCGCAGAGCTCGGAATTCGCCGTGTTCGGCGAGGGCGCGATGATGCCGCAGGCGTGGAACATGGACGGGTTCGGCACCGATTGCGGCGCGGGCGGCTTCGGCTTCAACATCGGCAACGCGGCGCAGGATCTCTGCATCGACGGCAGGTTGATCCTCGAGTCGCAGGTGCCGCCCGAGCGCCCGTTCCCGGCGTTCCGCGATGACGCGCTAAGCTTCCCACCCGATGCCTGCATGGGCCCGCTGATGATGAGCGCGCTGCCCGCGGATAAGAGTTTCTCTCCCCAACTGAAGGACCAGACAGATGTGCAATGAAGCCGCTGCCACCCAGATGATTTCTGACGCGAAGACCCGTGTGACGAGGTTCGATTTTGCGCCCGGCGCCGAGACCGGCTGGCACGTGCACGAATACGATTACGTCATCGTGGCGCTGACCGACCTGACCATGCGGCTGCAACTGCCCGGCGGCGAGGTGCGCGAGGTTGTGACCAAGGCGGGCGAGGCCTATCGCCGCGACGCCGGCACCGAGCACAACGTCATCAACTACGGCGACGCCCCGATGAGCTTCATCGAGGTGGAATTCGTGGCCTGAAGCGTCTCAGATCTCGGCGAGGTCGTAGTGGCGGATCGAGCGCGACTCGACCAGCGCGTCCTCGGCGGGATCGATATGCGGTGTGGTGTAGTCCTCGCCGACAAAGGCCTTGAGCGCATCGAGATCGCGCCAGACCATCACGAAAGCAAACTCGCGCGGGCTATCGGCCCGCGCGGCACCGGGAAGCACCGACACGATGCCGTCGGTGGTGTTCATCAATGGGATCGCGACCTCGTGGAAGAAGCGGGAGAACTCCGCTTCCTTGCCGGGCCGGGTGGTGACCTGAAAGAGCCGCAGGATCATCGGGGAACCTCCTGAAATGCAGTTCCCGCCCATGTGATGCCCGCTGATCCCGGGCCCCTGCCTCGCGGCAGGGTAGCACGATTGCGCCGTCCTGTCGCTCAGGCGCCCGGAGGCGGAGGCGGCATCACCGTGAAGAGCTGCGCCAGCTCGGCCACGTCCTCGGCCCGTTTCCAGCCGTCCTGACCTTGCGTCCAGACATAGGTCTCGCGCGTGAGGCCGCCCTCGGTCACCATGCGCCCGAGCCGGGCCTTGGAGAACGGGCCGCTGGTCTGGCCGTTCTCGGCAAGGTGCCAGACATGCTCGACCGGCGGCGGGGGAGGCGGGGGTGGGGCCGCGGAGGCGGGCTGCTGCGCGGCAGCAGCGGGGCGCGCGCCCCACGGGCCGGCCTGCGCCCCGGTCATCTGCGCGCCCATCGACATGCCGAGCCCCGCACCGAAACCGGTGCCCATGGCCTGCCCGGCGGCGGAGCCTTCCTTGCCCAGGGCCTCGGCGGCCTGGAACTTGGTATAGGCGTCGAGGTTGCCGATCACCCCCATTGAGGTGCGCTTGTCGAGCGCTGCCTCGACGGCGGCGGGCAGCGAGATGTTCTCGATATAGAGCTCGGGCAGCGACAGGCCGTATTCGGCGATGGTGGACGAGATGCCGTCGGCCAGCATCTTGCCAAGCTCCTGCGTGTTGGCGGCCATGTCGAGCACCGGGATGCCCGACCCCGCGATCAGGCGCGAGAATTCCTGCACGATGATGTTGCGGATCTGGAAGCTGATCTCGTCCGAGGTGAACTCGCCATCGGTGCCGACGATCTCGCTGAGGAAGCGGGCCGGATCGGTGACGCGCACCGAGTAGGTGCCGAAAGCGCGCAGGCGCACCGGGCCGAATTCCGGGTCGCGGCAGATGATCGGGTTCTTGGTGCCCCATTTCAGCCCGTTGAACCGCGTCGTGTTGACGAAGTAGATCTCGGACTTGAAGGGCGAGCGGAAGCCGTGATCCCAGTGCTGCAGGCTGGTCATGATCGGCATGTTGTTGGTCTCGAGCATGTAGAGACCGGGGGTGAACACATCCGCCAGCTGGCCCTCGTGGACGAAGACCGCCGATTGCCCCTCGCGCACGGTGAGCTTGGCACCGTACTTGATCTCGTGTCCCTCGCGCTCGAAGCGCCAGACCATCGTGTCGCGGGTGTTGTCCACCCAGTGGATGACGTCGATGAACTGGCCGGAAAGGAAGTCGAGAATGCCCATGGCGGTGCCCCGCTGAAACTGCGTTTGCCCTCAACTTAACCACGGCTTGGCCGGACACAAGCGGCGGCCGGGGGGAAACCGCCGGGCAGGGCGGGGCGGGCGCACCTCAATGGACCGCCGGGGCGCGCTATCGGAAGGGGTGGTTTCGGTGCACCCACTCGGCACCCGGCGCCAGTGGGGCAGGGATCACGCGGCAGAGCTGGCATGATCCCGGGCGCCGGTGATCATCAGGTCGCAGACATAGCCAAGCAGCAGCGCCCAGGCCTTGCGATCGACCTCGGACCAGTCGGCGACGTGATGTTCCAGTGTGTCGAGCAGCACCTCCGAGACCAGCGCATATTGTTCCTCGGTCACGCCGTATTCGTGATGGCGAACACCAAGCGCCTCGATCTCGGCCACCAGCATCTGCAGATGGTCGAGCGACTGCACCAGAACCAGCACCATATCGAAGAGCTTGTCCGCCTGCGCCGATATGTCGGCGGGGAACATCGCGCGCAACTCGGGCGCGCGGTCGAAGAGCCGGTCATAGAAATCCCGCGTCAGCGCGCTGCTGGCGAGGCGCAGCCGCAGCGCGCTGGAGAGAACCTGCTGTTTCGTGGCGTTGTCGAACATCGTCCCGTCCCGATCATGCCGGTACGGTGCTACGCCCGAGAGGTGAACGCCCGGTTAAGTGCGGCTCAGGACGGGCCGCCCATCAGCTCGGCGGCGCGCGCCGCGACGATGGGGCGGACTTCGTCCACATCCATGCCTGGCGTCACCTTCGGGTCGTAGAGCAGCTTGAGCAGCATCTCGTCATGGGTCGTCAGCAGGGCGAACTCGTCGTCGTCGTTGAAGATCGACGGCCGCGCCTGCGGCGAGTCGTTGCCGAGTCCCAGCCCCTGCGTCATTTCCTCGTGGATGCAGGAGCGGCGCAGCAGGTCGGGATGTTCGGAGCGGATCACCGCGATGGCCTCGCCGTAGTCGTAGCCTCCGGGAGTCTCGGAAAAGGCGATCACGAGGCAGTGGATCGAGCGCGGCAGGTTGTCGAAGATCTTCAGCGAGGCGGGGTTCACATCGGGCACCAGCGCCCGGATGCGCGGCGCGATCTCGGCCTTGTCGTCCTCGGACATGAAGAGCACGTGGAAGTTCGTGTCGTTGCCATCCATCGCGATCGGGTGACCGCTGACGCGGGCCAGTCGGCGGACGTATTGCGCCACCATGTTGCTGTCCTGCACCCGCTGCGCGGCGGGCACGAGGGCGCCGAACTCGACCGCGACCCGCACCGGCTTTTTCCATTTCTTGATCCGCCCGAGCTCACCGCGCGAGGGGCGCAGCCCGGCGCCACGCTCGTACTCTTCGGCCAGCGCGATGCGCTCGAAATTGCGCAGCAGCATGGTGTCGGTGAAGGGCGTGTCAGGACCACCGCCATCGGTGCGCAAGAGCCCCTGCGCGAGAAGGTCGGCCTGCACGCGGGCATAGTAGGTCTCGAGGTCGCGGCTGGCGAGCGAGCGCCGTCGCGGCGCCTCTTCGGGCACCTCCGGTTTCAGCCCCTCCGGTCGTGCGCTGGGCGGCACGTCGGTCTGGCGCGGCGCCAGCTTCGAGCTGTCGCAGGCCGCAAGACCCGCGAGCAGCCCGAGGGCCAGTCCGATATGGCGCCAGCGCCCGTGCATGGCTCAGGCGCTTTTCGGCACGGCGGTGCCGGCATTGTCGCCGATGCCGTCGCGGCGGGCCTTGGCGGAAGCGAGGGTGTCGCGGAGCTCGTGCTCCATGGTCTTCAGATCCTCCTCGGCGGCAGCACGCTTGGCTTTGCCCTCGTCGGCGATCTGCAGGCTTTCCTGAATGGTCGCGATCAGGTCGGCATTGGCCTGCTTCACCGCCTCGATGTCGAACACGCCGCGCTCCATCTCGGTGCGGATCGCCTTGTTGCTGTCGCGCAGATTGGCGGCGTTGGCGGTCAGCAACTCGTTTGTCAGGTCGTTGGCCTCGCGCACCGCGGCGGCGGCCTCGGCCGAGCGCTGGATGGTCACCGCCTGCGCCAGCTGGGTTTCCCAGAGCGGCACGGTATTGACCAGCGTCGAGTTGATCTTGGTGACGAGGCTCTTGTCGTTTTCCTGCACAAGACGGATCGAGGGCAGGGATTGCATGGTCACCTGCCGGGTGAGCTTGAGGTCGTGCACCCGGCGCTCGAGATCGTCGCGAGCAGCGCGCAGGTCGCGCAGCTCCTGCGCCTTCATCACCTGATCGTTCTCGGCCGCGGCCTGCACCTCGGCCTCCTTGGCCGGGATGTCATTGCCATCGAGCGCCTTGAGCTTCTCTTCACCGGCGGCGATGTAGAGCGCCAGCTCGTCGTAGAAGTTGAGCGTCTTGTCGTAGAGCAGGTCGAGCGACTTGATGTCCTTGAGCAGCGTGTGCTCGTGCTTGAGCAGGCTGTCGGTGATGTTGTCGATCTGGCCCTGCACCTCTTCGTAGCGGGCAGTGAACTTGGCGAAAGGGGCCGCCTTGCCCAGCAGCTTCTCCCACCAGCTGCGATCCCGGCGCACGTCGAGCTCGGAAACCGAAAAGCCGCGGATGGTGGTGACGATGTCACGCAGGCTGTCGCCGGCGGGGCCGACATCCTTGTTGCGCACCCCGTCGAGCATCGATTGGCTGATCTCCTGCAGCTCGACCTGCGCGCCCGACCCGAACGAGACGATCGAGTTGGTGTCGCTCATGTCGATCTCGTCCATGCGCGAGCGGATCTCTTCGCCAACCTCGGGAGACGCCTCTTCGAGCGACACCACCGCCCGCGCCTCGCCGGGCTCGGGCAGCACCACGGCATTAACCTCGTCGACCATGGCGACGGTCTGCTCCGCCTCCGCTTTCACCTTATCGGACATCGGATATCCCCCAGTTCTGTTCTGACCCGGCACAGGCTCAACTCAGCCGCACGCCATCGCGTTTCAATCGATCCCGCAAAACGTCGATCTCGACCGTGAGATCGGAATTGTTGTCGAGCAGGAGTTTCTCGTTCTTCTGGCCGAAGCTGTCCTCGAGATCGGTCAGCAGCATCATGAAATCGTCTCTCGCGCCGCGATCCTGCGTGCGGCTGTAGATGTCTGCGAACTTCACCGCCGCGTCGCGGGCCCCCATCAGGTAGACGCCCAGATAGCGCCGCGCCGCCGTCAGGTCGCGCGGGTCTTCCTCGACGGTGCGGATCAGCTGGGCGGCCTTCTGGCGGAAGCGCTCGACCCGCGCCTCGACTTCGCGGTCGCCGGCGCGGCGCACCGCGTCCTGCATCTCGGAAAGATAGGTCTCGGCCTCGTCGACGACCTTGGCGACGCGGTCCTGCTGGAAGCTGTCGATGCCCTCCATGCCCTTGCTCTGCAGCGGGTCGATTCCGAAGGCGCCAAGGTGCAGCGCCGCGGCCGACAGCCCGTAAAGCACCGGCGCCACGAGCCCGGGTTCGGACTTGAAGGCGGCGATCGCGACCCCGATCCCGGCGAGGCCCGCGGCGAAGATCTTGCGCGGGATGGCCGGGCGGCGCGCCACCCGGCGCTCGTCGAATGCGGCCTGCGCCCGCAGACCATCGCGCAGCAGCCAGGCGCCGGCCAGCAGCGCGCCGGCACCGATCAGGCCGGTCACCAGGCCGGCCGCGCCGTCTCCAAGCGAGGTTGCGGCCAGCACGATGGGCGGAACGAAGAGCACGTTCGAGCGGGCCCCCACAGGATCGACCCGTGCGCCCCTGTAATGACTGGGACGAATCGGATCCTCGGTCTGTTCGGGGGCGGCGTCGGGGCTGTATTTGCCCCCGTAGCGCTGCGCCATCTCAGAGCCCTCCGAGCCATCCCGACGTGACCCCGAACAGGAGCACGATCAGGAGTACGTAGGCCACTTTCTGCAGGGCCGTGCCGGACATGCCGCCTCCAGTATTTCCGCGGTTCAAGGAAAACTTAGGGGCAAAGGGGGCAAGTTGCTAGGGGGGGTGCTCGGCGGGGCTCCGCTTATGCGGCGCGCTCCAGCGGTTTGCGGTTCCACAGCAGGTCCGCTTCCAGTTCGAACGCGTCGCGACCGGCCTTCTTGCCCGATTTGCGCGCGAATTCCTCGAAGGTCTGGCCAAGCGCGGTGATGCGGGTGCGATACCGTCTCCGGGCCCGCTCGCGCTCATCGGTGTTCCATGCGGCGAGCAGGTCGTCGTTCTCGCGCCTCAGCAGCTTGACGAATTTCACCACCGGTTTGTGCATGCGCTCCATGCCGTCGGGGTCCTCGCCAAGGGCGCGGATCAGCCCCATCACGGCCCCTTTCAGCGCCTCGGTGTGGCGCGTGAGCTGTGCATCGCCGAGCGCGGCGATCTCGCAGACCATGCCGTCGAGCGTGGCGTCGATGCGGTCGAGCGCCGCCTGCGTGTCGGGGCGGGGGCGGCGCGCGGTGGCCAGCGGCTCGGGTTCGCTGTCGCTCGCGCCCTTGTCCCGCAGCGGATCGAAGCCGAAGGCGGCGAGGCTCAGCGCGGTGGCGAGCGCTCCGAACGCGAGGGGCAGGATCAGCGAGAAGAAGTGATGGCCCGCCAGGATCATCACCATCACGCCGATCAGCAGCGCGCCGATGATCTTGCGCGGCAGGCGCGGGGCGCGCGCTGCGTCGGCTTCGTCATAGGCGTTCTTCAGCTTCTGCCCGCGGTGGATCAGCCGCAGGGCGGCGATGAAGAGCGCCAGCTCGAGCACGGCAGTGAAGGCGGATGTGGCGCTGCCCTGAAACAGCAGCAGCACGATGGGGAACGCGGCGAGGAACAGCACGCTGAGGCCCGAGTCGAGCGGCCCGAGCCCGTCGTCCGTCTGTCCTGTCCGATGTCGTTCCGTCATGTCGATCATTCCCTGCGCTGATCCCGTCAGAGAAGAAAGCTCAGGGCGAAAATCAGCACCCAGAGTGCCGCGAAGGCGAGCTTCGCGCCGGGGTTGCCGCTGCGCCGCAGACGCCCTGCGGCTTCGGTCACGGCCACATAGGTGTCGTGTGCGACCATGCGCAGGTTTCCCAGCACCAGGAGGGTGCTCACACAGAGAATCGCAAAGGCGAGGATCGTCGTCATCATGGCTTCATGATGGCGATTGAAATCGGCAAAAAAACGGCGTGAAACGGGAATTTAAAAGCGAATTTATGACAAAGTTAACAATTGGTTAACTGCGGGTTCGCCGAGATTTGTCCGGAATTGGGCGGGGTTTGCGGCGACGGCTTGGCTCTGGGCGAGTGGTTTTTGCACCTTCTAGCCCAAGTTGATCGCGGACGATTCGACCGCGCAGTTCGACCACTTCGCCGACCTTCATCTGGCCGAGCTGGAACGGCCCGTAGGAGATCCGGATCAGCCGGTTCACGGTCAGACCGATATCGCTCATGGCGCGGCGGATCTCGCGGTTCTTGCCCTCGCGCAGACCCACGGTGAGCCAGGCGTTGGAGCCCTGCTGGCGATCGAGCTCGACCTGCATCGGCTGGAATGTCTGGCCGTCGACGGTGATGCCGTCGCGCAGCGGTTTCAGCATCTCCTCGGTGGGCTTGCCGTTGACCCGCACCCGGTAGCGCCGCAGCCAGCCGGTCGAGGGCAGCTCGAGCTTGCGCTTGATGCCGCCGTCATTGGTCAGCAGCAAGAGCCCCTCGGAGTTGAGATCGAGCCGGCCCACGGTCATCACCCGCGGCAGGTCCTCGGGCAGCTTGTCGAAGATCGTCTCGCGGCCCTGCTCGTCCTTGGTGGTGGTCACCAGCCCGGCGGGCTTGTGATACATCCACATGCGCGGGGCTTCGGGCGCCTCGAGCGGTTTGCCGTCGACGGTGATGCGGTCCTTGTCGGTGACGTTGAGCGCCGGGCTGGCGATGGTCTCGCCATTCACCGTGACGCGGCCTTCCTCGATCATCCGCTCGGCCTCGCGCCGGCTGGCGATGCCGGCGCGCGACAGCACCTTGGCGATGCGGTCGCCGGGCGGCGTGTCGGTCGGGGTCTTGGAGGGCGCGGAGGGGCGGGCAGGGGGCTTTTTCATGCGCCGAGCCATACTGCAAAGCCGCGCCCGGGGGAAGCGTCTCGCCAAAGCGGTGCGGCTCGGCTATCACCCGGCGCCATGAGCTTTCGCAGTCACATGGATCAGGCCCTCTCGGAGGCCCGCGCCGCCGCCGCCCGCGGCGAGGTGCCGGTGGGCGCCGTCGTTGTGGCGCCCTCGGGCGCGGTGGTGGCCTGCGCCGGCAACCGCACCCGCGAGCTCGACGATCCCACCGCGCATGCCGAGATCCTCGCCCTGCGCGCCGCCTGCCGCGCCGCCGGGTCCGAGCGGCTGCCGGGGCATGATCTCTACGTCACGCTGGAGCCCTGCCCGATGTGCGCCGCGGCAATCTCCTTCGCCCGCATCGCGCGGCTTTATTATGGGGCCGCCGATCCCAAGTCGGGCGGCGTCGATCACGGGGCCCGGGTCTACGCCCATGCCCAATGCCACCATGTGCCCGAGGTCTATGATGGCATCTCCGCCGCGCCCTCGGAGGCGCTGCTGAAGCGCTTTTTCGCGGAGCGCCGCCGATGCTGATCCTGCTCAACAAGCCTTACGGCGTGCTGTCGCAATTCACCGACAAGGGCACCGCGGACAGCCCCCGCGCGACGTTGTCGGACTATGTCGATGTGCCGAAGGTCTACCCGGCGGGCCGGCTCGACCGCGACAGCGAGGGGCTGTTGCTGCTGACCGATGACGGCCGCCTGCAGGCGCGCATCGCGCATCCGAAGTTCAAAAAGCCCAAAACTTACCTCGTGCAGGTCGAGGGCGATCCCTCCGACGAGCAGGTCGCCCGGCTTCGCCGCGGCGTGACGCTGAAGGACGGCCCAACCCGGCCGGCGCAGGTCCGCCGGCTGCCGCCGCCGGATCTCTGGCCCCGCGTGCCGCCGGTCCGCTTCCGCAAATCGGTGCCCGACGCCTGGCTCGAGATGACCATCACCGAGGGCCGCAACCGGCAGGTGCGCCGGATGACCGCCCATGTCGGGCTGCCCTGCCTGCGGCTGGTGCGCTGGTCGATTGGCGACTGGTCGGTCGAAGGCCTTGCGCCGGGGGAATGGCGTAACATCTGATGTGCCGCTGCGCACCGGTCCCGGCACCTGCGCGCGGCGACAAGGCCGGATGCCTCCGGCGGGAGTATTTTTGACGAAGAGAAGCCGGGGCGCGGCGCTCCTGGCTTCTCTGGTTCTAAAATACCTCGGGGGTGAATTGGCGCACAGCGCCAAGAGGGGGCAGCGCCCCCTCCCGCGTCTGACACGAGCGCAGGGCCGGGCCGAACAGCGCCTGCGCAACCACGCGCCTCGCGCGCAGCGATCGATCCAACCTTCCCACCGCGGCGCAAACGCGCTATCCGGCCCCTCAGTCAATCCCGGAGCCCTTCCCATGCCCAAGACCTGGACCGCCTTCACCAAGCTTCCCGCCAAGGACCCTGCCGAGGCGCTCGGCGAGGCGATGGAAGAGCTCGAGCCGGCGCCCTCCGGCATCGGCGTGTTCGAGATCGAGGACGGCAGCGGTACCTGGGAGGTGGGCGGCTACTTCACCGAAGCGCCCGACGACATCGAGCTGGCGCTGCTGGCAGCCGCCTTCGGCGCGCAGGACTTCGTCGTCTCCGAGGTTCCGGACCAGGACTGGGTCGACAAGGTGCGCCGCGAGCTGACCCCGGTCGAGGCCGGGCGTTTCTTCGTCTACGGCAGCCACGACGCCGACAAGATCCCCGCAGGCGCCGAGCCGCTGCTGATCGAAGCCGCGATGGCCTTCGGCACCGGCCACCATGGCACCACCCTGGGCTGCCTGCGCGCGCTCGACCGGCTCGCCACCGGCGGCTTCACCGGCAGGAACGTGGCCGATATCGGGTGCGGCACCGCGGTGCTCGCGATGGGCGCGGCGCGGATCTGGCCCGACCCAGTGATGGCGTCGGATATCGACGAGGTCGCCGTCGAGGTGGCCGAGGCCAACGTGCGCGCCAACGGGCTCGAGGGCAAGGTGTCCTGCGTCGAGGCCGCCGGCTTCGACAATCCCGAGCTTGCCGCCCGCGCGCCCTTTGATCTGGTCTTCGCCAACATCCTCAAGCAGCCGTTGATCGATCTCGCGCCGCACATGGCCGCGCATCTGCAGCCCGGCGGCTACGCGATTCTCTCGGGCATCCTGACCCGGCAGGCGGACGAGGTTGTCGAGGTTTATGCACAGAACGGCATCAATCAGATTCATCGCGAAGAGATTGGTGACTGGGTGACGCTGACACTGCAGAACGGCGGCGCATAACGCGCCGATTTGCGGAAATGCTGGGGCAAAAGTCACATTTTTGCCCCATTGGAAGCGCATATGCGGCCCATCCGGTGGGGGCCGGAGTGTAAGAGGTTGCCATGGATAAGGCTCTATACGACTTCGACAAGCGCCAGCGTGCGGTTGTCCAGAAGCACCACAAGCTCGCCAGCGGATACACCACCAAGCTGAACCGCAACGGCATTATCGAGCACAAGCCGATCCGCCGGGTTCCGTTCTTCTCGCTGAAGGGGCTGCTGACCGCGGTGCTTGGCTTTCTCGTCTTCAAGGGCCTTCTCTGCGCCAGCCTCGGCATCGAGGAATACGTCGCGCGGCTCGCGCATCTGTCCCAAGGCAGCGCGCTCGAGCGCGCCGGCGCCTGGTTGATGGGCGCCGACCCGGCCAGCCTGTGGGTGGCCTCCCTGCTGCAACCGCTTTTCGGCTGAGGGCGCAGGGGCACGGGCCCTGACGCGTGTCCCACCGCCAGATATCATGTCCAGACATGAAGAAAGCCGCGCCTTCCTCGGAAGGGCGCGGCTTTCTCGTCTTGGCCGTGAGTGGCGGGGGTGGCCCCTCCGAGAGGGGCCGTAGTATTAGAAGTCGCCGCGTGCGACGGCGTAGATGTCTGCGCGGGTCAGACCGATATCGTCGAGTTCGCGATCGGTCAGGGCCTCGAGGCTCTTGCGGGTCAGACGCGCGTCGTTCCAGTCGACGATCGCGTCGGTGAGGGTCGCGAAGAAGCGGCTCACCGAGGCTGCGATCTCGTAGGAGGCGGAAACGCCACGCTCCGGCGTTGCGCCGTAGCCATTGAGGAAGACAGTGCCGATGCGGCCGGCCATACCGGCGGCACCAGCGTTCTGGCGGAAGGAGTCATATGCCGACATGGGTCAGTGTCCTTGACTTGATGTTTTCAGAGTGCCTGATTTCTATGCGAGGCATCTAGTGAAGCGCTCGTCAGACGACAACTCGCAGAAAATGCATGGTCCTTATGCGTTTTGCGAATGGCTCATGAAATAAGTTAACCGCAGGTAATTTCGCCCATTTTTCCATCACTCCGAAGTCGCACGCAAACCTCTGGATGTCGCAAACGGGCTGCACCGCCCTCGCAAGAGGCGCCACGCCACCAAGGGGGTTCGCGCTTCTTGCTTGGCGAATGTTCGCGTTTCGTGCTACTCGATGGCAAACAGGCAACATAAAGGCGGGCAGGAATGAGGGTTCTCGGCATTGATCCGGGTCTGAGACGGCTTGGATGGGGAATCATCGACGCCGAAGGCAGCCGCCTGAGGCATGTCGCCAACGGTGTTTGCGAGTCGGAGGGCGGCGACGATCTCGCCACGCGCCTGCTTGCGCTTCACCGGCAGCTCACCGAGGTACTGACCCGCTTCGCGCCGCAGATCGCTGCCGTCGAGCAGACCTTCGTCAACAAGGACGCGGTCGGCACGCTGAAGCTTGGCCAGGCGCGCGGCGTGGCGCTCTTGGTGCCGGCGCAGTTCGGCCTGCCGGTGGGTGAATACGCCCCCAACAAGGTGAAGAAGACCGTGGCGGGGGTCGGCCACGCCGACAAGCGCCAGATCGACCACATGGTGAAGATGCAGCTTCCGGGCGTGCAGATCGCCGGGCCCGACGCCGCCGACGCGCTGGCCATCGCGATCTGCCACGCGCATCATGTGGGGCCGCAGCAAGCAAGGATACGGGCATGATCGGGCGCATCGCGGGACGCATCGAGTACAAGGGCGAAGATCACCTGCTGATCGACGTGCGCGGCGTGGGCTACGTGGTCTATTGCTCCGACCGGGTGCTCGCCGGCCTGCCCGGCCCCGGCGAGGCGGCGGCGCTCTATACCGACCTCATGGTGCGCGAGGACCTGCTGCAACTCTACGGCTTCCCGACGCTGGTCGAGAAAGAGTGGTTCCGGCTGCTGATGACGGTTCAGGGCGTCGGCGCAAAGGCGTCGCTGGCGATTCTCGGCACGCTCGGTCCCGACGGCGTCAGCCGCGCCATCGCGCTCGGCGACGGCACCGCGATCAAGGCCGCCAAGGGCATCGGCCCGAAGACCGCGCAGCGCGTGGTCAACGAGCTGAAGGACAAGGCGCCCATGGTCATGGCGATGGGCGCCGGCCCGACGGCCAGCCCCGGCGACGACGTGCTCGAGGACCCGTCTCCCGCACCCGCCGCCCCCCGTGCTCCCGCTCCGCGCCCTGCGCCCGCCGCGGCACCGGCCCAGTCCGAGGCGCTCTCGGCGCTCTCCAATCTCGGCTACGCTCCGGGCGAGGCGGCAGGCGCGGTGGCGCAGGCGGCCGGCGATCTGCCCGAGGCCACGACCGCCGAGCTGATCCGCGCGGCGCTGAAACTGCTGGCGCCGAAGGGCTGAGGCGGTAAGGAATGGATATGACCGATCCGGATCCCACCCTGCGCCCCGAGCCCATGCCCGAGGATCGCGACCGCGCCCTGCGGCCGCAGATGCTCGGGGATTTCGTCGGGCAGGCCGAGGCGCGCGCCAACCTGAGGGTCTTCATCCAGTCCGCCCGGCAGCGCAGTGAGGCGATGGACCACACGCTGTTCCACGGCCCTCCCGGCCTCGGCAAGACCACGCTGGCGCAGATCATGGCGCGCGAGCTGGGGGTGAACTTCCGCATGACCTCCGGCCCGGTGCTGGCGAAGGCCGGCGATCTCGCGGCGATCCTCACCAATCTCGAGCGCAACGATGTGCTCTTCATCGACGAGATCCACCGCCTGAACGCCGCCGTGGAAGAGGTGCTCTACCCGGCGATGGAGGATTACGAACTCGACCTTGTGATCGGTGAGGGCCCGGCGGCACGCACCGTGCGCATCGAGCTGCAGCCCTTCACGCTGGTCGGTGCCACGACCCGGCTCGGCCTGCTGACCACGCCGCTGCGGGATCGTTTCGGCATTCCGACGCGGCTGCAGTTCTACACCGTCGAGGAACTCAACAGCATCGTCACCCGTAACGCCGAGAAGCTCGGCGTCCGGGCCGAACCCGATGGCGCGCGCGAGATCGCCCGACGCGCCCGCGGCACGCCGCGCATCGCCGGGCGCCTGCTGCGCCGGGTGGTGGACTTCGCGGTGGTCGAGGGCAATGGCGTGGTAACGCGCGAACTGGCCGACGGCGCGCTCACCCGACTGGGGGTTGACGGGCTCGGGCTCGATGGCGCCGACCGACGCTATCTCGGTCTCATCGCCGAGCATTACGGCGGCGGCCCGGTGGGCATCGAGACCATCGCCGCGGCGCTGTCGGAAAGCCGCGACGCCATCGAGGAAGTGATCGAGCCCTACCTGCTACAGCAGGGGCTGATCCAGCGTACCCCGCGCGGCCGGATGCTGGCGCAGCGCGCCTGGACCCATCTCGGCCTCGCAGCGCCACAGCCCCCGGGACAGTCGAGCCTGTTCGACTGACCGCAGGCCCCGCGCGCGCCGCCTCAGAGCACCGCCACGAGCACGAGGATCGAGAGCGCGAGGAAGCCGATCCCTGCCAGTTCCCTGCGGGTCACGCGTTCGTGGAAGAACAGCACCGAGGCCAGCAGCGAGAAGATCAGCTCGACCTGCCCCAGCGCTTGCACGTAAGCGGCGGTCTGCAGCGTGAAGGCGGTAAACCATGACAGGCTGCCGGCCATCGAGGTGAGGCCGAGCCAGAGCGCCACCTTGCGGGCCTGCCAGACGGCGGTGATCTGTCCGGGCTCGAAGCGCTTCAGCCAGATCGCCATGGCCAGGCATTGCGACAGCACCACGCAACTCAGCGTGACCGAGGCGCGCAGGACCGGATCGTCGACACCGATCTCGAGCGAGGCCGCACGGTAGCCGACGGCGGAGAAGGCGAAGAAGAACCCCGAGGCGAGCCCAAGCGCCACCGCCCGATTGGCGATCCGGCGCAGGAACGAGCCGTCGACGTCTGGCGTGTCGGAGAGCAGCAGCACCCCCACGAGCCCGATCAGGATGGCGCCCCAGCCGGCGGGGGAGATCGCCTCGCCCAGCAGCACGAAGCCGACGATGGCGGTCTGGATGACCTCGGTCTTCTTGAAGGTGATGCCGACGGCGAAATTGCGCTGCCGGAACAGCGCCACCACGCAGATCGTGGCGAGGATCTGCCCCAGCGCCCCGATCCAGGCGTAGAGCCAGAAGGCAAGGGTGAGGCGCGGCCAGCCCTGCCCGGTGGCGTAGAGATAGGCGGCGGTGAAGAGCAGCGCCGCGGGCAGCGCGTAGGCGAAGCGCGCGAAGGTGCTGCCGGTTGAACTCAGCGCACCCATGCTCAGCACCTTGTGCAGCATGAAGCGCAAGGTCTGGAAGAAGGCGGCAGAGAGCGTGACGGCGATCCAGAGGTCCATGCGGGCAGCTTTGACGGGCAAAACCCGGAAAGGCCAGCGGGATCGAAGGATTATATGTCTGCAAACGGCTTCGAGCCCGTTCCCGGGGCATTTGCGCCGCCTTGGACCGTCTCGCCCGGGCCACGGCGGAGGACGGGGGCCAGCCCCCTCTTGGCCTGCGGCCAATTCACCCCCGAGGTATTTGCCGAACCAGAGAAGGGCAGGGCGCGGCGCTGGCGGCCTGGTTATTCCGCCGGGGCGGGGGCGAGGGAGGCGAAGACCGTCTCATGGCCCGGCTCGGGGTGGCGCGGGATCATCAGCGCAAGGCTGAGCGAGATCAGCGCCATGCCGGCGGCGAGGCCGAAGACGGCGCCGGGCGAGACCAGCCAGAGATAGCCCAGCAGGAAGGGCAGGACCACGGCGGCGATGTGGTTGATGGTGAAGGCCACGGCGGCGGTGGGGGCGATGTCACCCGGGTCGGCGATCTTCTGGAAATAGGTCTTTAGCGCCAGCGCGAGGCCGAAGAAGATATGGTCGATGACGTAGAGGATCGAGGCCAAGAGCACGCCCCAGCCGAACCAGTAGAGCCCGCCATAGGCGAGGAAGACCAGGGTCAGGCCGACATACTCGAAGATCAGCACCCGGCGCTCGCCGAAGTGCTGCACCGCCTTGCCGAGCAGCGGCGCGGCCACGAGGTTGACCATCAGGTTGATCAGGTAGAGCCCGGTGACCTCGTGCACCGCAAAGCCGAAGCGCTCGACCATCATGAAGCCGGCGAAGACCACGAAGATCTGCCGCCGCGCGCCGGACATGAACTGCAGCGCATAGTAGAGCCAGTAGCGCCGGCGCAGAATGAAGCGCTTGCGTTGGGGGTTGGGGCTTTCAAACTGCGGGAAGGCGAAGGCACAATAGGCCACGATCACCAGCGTCAGCCCGCCCGAGGCCATGTAGACGCTGTTGTAGGACAGGCCGAGCGCCTCCCAGGTCATCACGATGACCACGTAGGCCACGAAGGTGGCGCCGCTGGCCGCCGCAAGCAGCCAGCCCAGCATCTGCGGCGCCCGGTCCTTTGGCAGCCACTGCAGTTGCAGGCTCTGGTTCACCGTCTCGTAGTAGTGGAAGCCGATCGAGCTCAGCATGGTGATGATCAGGATGCCGCCCATAGAGGGGAACCACGCGGTGGCGGTGGTGGCGGCCCCTAGAAGCGTGAGGGCCGAGAGCGCCAGCACCTGCTCGCGCATCACCAGGAGCACGAGGATCACCCCGATGGCGAGAAAGCCGGGGATCTCGCGCACCGTGTGCAGCCAGCCGATGTCGGAGCCGTCGAACTCTGCCGCGTCGATGACGAAGTTGTTGAGCAGCGCCGACCACGTGGCAAAGCTCAGCGGCATGGCGATGGCCATCAGGAAGAGAAGCGTCACGGGCCGCCGCCAGACCGGCAGGGCGCCCGCCGCGGCAAGGGGCACGATACGGGGCATGGCACAGGCTTAGGCGCTTTGTGTGGCCTTGGCGAGACGTGTCGTTGCGCGCCAGCGCACATTGGCCGGTGCGGCCGGCATCGTGCATGCGCGCTCATGACCTGAATCAAAGACAACATATTCGCATGCGGGCATGAGTTTCCGCCAAGCGAAAGGGAGGACGCTGTCATGGACCTGGTCTCGCTGGTCGACCGTCTGGGCGAAAGCCCCACAGCGGCGCTGTTCGGGCTGATCACAGGCGTGGTGTTCGGCATCGCGGCGCAGCGCTCGCGCTTCTGCCTGCGCGCGGCGGTGGTCGAGTTCGCGCGCGGCGAGATGAAGGACAAGGTGGCGGTCTGGCTGCTGACCTTCTCGACGGCGCTGGTCTGGGTGCAGGGGGCGCAGCTGCTGGGGGTGTTCGATGCCTCGAACGCGCGCATGATGGCTGTGCCCGGAAGCTGGTCCGGCGCGATCATCGGCGGGCTGATGTTCGGTGCCGGCATGGTGCTGGCCAATGGCTGCTCCGGGCGGCTCTTGGTGATGGCGGCGACGGGCAACCTGCGCTCGGTGATCTCGGGGCTGATCTTCGCGGTTGTGGCGCAGATGAGCCTTGGCGGGCTGCTGGCGCCGTGGCGCGACCGTATCGCGGCGCTCTGGGTGACCTCCGGCGGGCGCAACATGGATCTGCTGGCGGCGGCGCACTTGCCGCGCGAGGCCGGGCTGGTGATCGGGCTCGCCATCGCGGTGCTGGCGCTCGAGCTGTCGCGGCGCAACCGCATCGGGGCGCGGCGGCTGGTCTTTGCCTCGGGTGTCGGCTTTGCCGTGGCTTTGGGTTGGGTGCTGACCTTCTCGCTCAGCAACGTGGCCTTCGACCCGGTGCAGGTCGAGAGCGCCACCTTCACCGGGCCATCGGCGCACACGTTGATGTTTTTCCTCGACCGCAACGCGGTGCTGGAGTTCGACATCGGGCTGGTGCCGGGAGTGTTCCTCGGTGCCTTCCTCGCCGCCGCCTGGAGCCGCGAGCTGAAGGTTCAGGGCTTCGACGGGCCGACACCGCTGCGTAACGCCATGTTCGGGGCCGCGCTGATGGGGTTCGGCGGCATGTTGGCCGGGGGCTGTGCCATCGGTGCCGGCGTCACCGGCGGGTCGATCTTCGTGGGCACCGCCTGGCTGGCGCTGTTTTGCATGTGGATCGGCGGCATGACCACCGATCTGCTGATGGGCGGCCGGCGCAGCTGCGCGCCGGCCTGATGGCTCAGGAGCGCAGCCGCCAGCCGGTGCGGAAAATCCACCAGATCACCCCGAGGCAGAGCAGGGTGAAGCCCGCGATGGCCAGGAGGCTCAGCCCGACCGGCACGTCGGCGATGCCGAAGAAGGCCCAGCGGAAGCCCGAGATCAGGTAGACCACCGGGTTGAACAGCGCCACCGTTTGCCACGCCGAGGGCAGCATCGAGATCGAGTAGAACGAGCCGCCAAGGAAGACCAGAGGCGTCACCACCAGCAGCGGCACCAGTTGCAGCTGCTCGAAATTGCCTGCCCAGAGCCCGAGGATGAAGCCCAAGAGCGCGAAGCTCAGACAGGTGAGCAGCAGGAAGGCCACCATCGCCAGCGGGTGCAGGATCTGGATCTCGACGAAGAACGAGGCGGTCAGAAGGATCACGGTGCCGATGAACAGCGCCTTGGTGGCCGCCGCGCCGACATAGCCGATGACGATCTCGAGGAAGTTCAGCGGCGCTGAGAGCAGCTCGTAGATCGTGCCGATGAACTTGGGGAAATAGATCCCGAAGGAGGCGTTGGAGATCGCCTGCGTGATCACCGACAGCATGATCAGGCCGGGCACGATGAAGGCGCCATAGCTCACCCCCTCGACCTGGTCGATGCGGCCGCCAATGGCGGTGCCGAACACCACGAAATAGAGCGAGGTCGAGATCACCGGAGAGACGAAGCTCTGCAGCAGGGTGCGGAAGAACCGCATCATCTCGAACTTGTAGATCGCCCAGATGCCGCGCCAGTTCATGCCGCTCATGCCGCGCCCTCCTGTTGCTTGACGAGATCGACGAAGATGTCCTCGAGCGTGCTCTTTCGGGTGTCGACATCGCGCACGTTGAGGCCCGCGGCGCTGAGCTCGGCCATCAGCTTCGCCAGTCCGGTGCGCTCGGCCGAGGTGTCGTAATCATAGACCAGCACGCGGCCCTCCTCCTCGAGACGCAGGCTGCGGTCCGAGAGCGTCTCGGGCAGCGCCGTGACCGGCTCCGCCAGCTCGATGCGCAGCTCCTTGCGGCCGAGCCGCTTCATCAGGCTGGCCTTCTCCTCGACCAGCAGGATCTCGCCCTGGTTGATGACGCCGATGCGGTCGGCGATGGCCTCGGCCTCTTCGATGTAATGGGTGGTCAGGATGATGGTGACGCCGCGCGCCTTGAGATCGGCGACGATCTCCCACATGTCGCGGCGCAGCTCCACGTCGACGCCCGCCGTTGGCTCGTCGAGAAACAGCACCTCGGGCTCGTGACTCAGAGCCTTGGCGATCAGCACCCGGCGCTTCATGCCGCCCGAGAGCGCCCGGATCGGCGTGTCGCGCTTGTCCCAGAGCGACAGGCGACGGAGGATCTCCTCGATCAGCGCGTCGTTGCGGGGCTTGCCGAACAGCCCGCGCGACAGGCGCACCGCGTTGCCGACCTTTTCGAAGGGCTCGAGGCTGATTTCCTGCGGCACCAGCCCGATCAGCGAGCGCGCCGCGCGATACTCGCCCACCACGTCGTGCCCGCCCACCATGAGGCTGCCCGAGCTTGGCATCACCAGCCCGCAGACGATGGAGATCAGCGTCGTCTTGCCAGCGCCGTTGGGGCCGAGCAATGCGAGGATCTCGCCCTTCTCGATCTCGAGGTCGACGCCCTTCAAAGCCTCGAACCCGCTGTCATAGACCTTGCGGACCTGCCGCAGTTCGACCATCGCCATCGCGGTCCCTTCCGTCCTGTCGTCTTGGTGCCGGAACCTAGCCTGTTAGCGTCGAAACGCAACGTGCGCGCGCGCAGGGCCCCTTGTGCGGTACACGAGCGCTACCCGTTGCGCGGTGCAGGCGTAGATCCCCGCGGGATGAGTTGCGCTTTGCGCTGGTGCCGCCAGCCACGCGGGACTAGCAAGATGGCCATGAATACGCTTGCCGACCGCCCCGGGCTGGGCATCCTCTTCATCTGTCTCGGCGTGGCCGCGATCTCGGTCAACGACATGCTGATCAAGCTGCTCTCGGGCGGCTACCCGCTGCACGAGATCGTCGCCGCGCGCGCCTGCATGGGGCTGGTGATCACGCTGGCGCTGGTGAAGGTCGAGGGGGGCTGGCACCTGCTGCGCACCGAGACGCCGGTGCTGCACATGCTGCGCGGCCTGCTCGTGGTGCTCGCCAACATGACCTTCTACGCCGCCTTCGCGGTGCTGTCTCTGGCGCAGGTCACGGCGCTGTTCTTCGTGGCCCCGCTGTTCATCACGTTGCTTTCGATCCCCTTCCTCGGCGAAAAGGTCGGTCCGATGCGGCTGGGCGCCGTGGTGGTGGGCTTTCTCGGTGCGCGGGTGATGCAGCAGCCGTGGAAGGATGATCTCGAGGTCTCGCGCGTGGTGCTTCTGCTGCCGGTGATCGCGGCATTCTTCTACGCCATGTTGCAGGTGTTGACGCGGCGGCTGGGGCTGACCACGCGGGCCTCGGCACTGGCCGTCTACCTGCAGGCGACCTTCCTCGTGGTCGCGTTCGGCTTCTGGCTGGTGGCGGGCGACGGGCGCTATGCCGACAGCGTCGAGAGCGAGGCGTTGCGCTTCCTGCTGCGCCCCTGGGTGATGCCGAGCGGGCGCGATGCGCTGGTGCTGCTGGCGCTCGGCACGCTCTCGGGCTTCGTGGGCTATGCGCTGAGCGCCGCCTACCGGCTGGCTGCGGCGGCGACCATCGCGCCGTTCGAATATGTCGGCCTGCCGCTGGCGATTCTCTGGGGCTGGCTGATCTTCGGGGAATGGCCGGGGGCGAATGTCTGGGTCGGCTGTGCGCTGATCGTGGGGGCCGGGCTCTTCGTTTTCCTGCGCGAGCGCAAGAAGGACAGCCCGGCGCCCGGACGGCGCAGGCTCTGGGGCCGGCGCTGAGCCGGCTTCAACCGCCGTCCCGCTTGCCCTATAAGCGCGGCGCCCAGTGCCATCGCCAACGTCATCCAAGGAGACCCCATGCAGCCGCAGGAGATCGAACCACTCTTCACCCGCAATGACGGCAGCTACCTCTGCGCCCGCTGGGGGCGGCCGCTGGTGCCGATCGTTTTCGGGGTCGAGGACGAGACGCTTTCGGTGATCAAGGGGGCGTTCGAGGCGGTCTGTTCGCTTGCAGGCGCCAAGATGGCCGAGACCGATCCCGAGCTCGGCGCCAATGTCATGGTGTTCTTCTTCCGTGACTGGGCCGAGCTGCTCGAGGTGCCCGACCTCGGGCGGCTGATCGAGGATCTCGAGCCGCTGGTGGCGAAGCTGCAGGCAGCGGATGCCAACCAGTACCGCGCCTTCCGCTTCGACCAGCAGGGCGCGATCAAGGCGGCTTTCGTGTTCCTGCGGGTCGACGAGGCGCTGGCCGCGCAGCCCGCCGAAGAGCTGGCGCTGGCGCAGGTGGTTCAGGTGATGCTGCTCTGGTCGGAGCGTGCCTTTGCCGAGCGCTCGGCGCTGGGCGTGCTCGAGGATGGCCGCGTGGTGTTGCGCCCCGAGATCGGGGCGCTCCTGCGCGCGGCCTATGATCCGGTGATGCCGGCGCAGGCGAGCGATGCCAGCCACGCGCTGCGGCTCTCTGCCCGGATCGGGGTTCAGGGCTGAGGGCGGGGCACGAAGAGTTTTCGTCCGAAAACTCTTCGCATCAAGCCGGAATGAAGATTTTTCGCAGGAAAAATCTTCGCGCGGTCAGCTGGGCTCAGGCGCCCACCATACCGACGATCTCATAGGTCTTCTTCAGGATCGGCGAGGCGATCTTGCGCGCCCGGCCGGCACCATCGGCGAGGATGCGGTCAATCTCGGCCGGATCCTCCATGTAGCGCGCCATCTCGGTCGAGATCGGCGCCAGCTTGGCCACGGCAAGATCCGCCAGCATCGGCTTGAACTCCGAGAACGGCTTGCCCCCCACATCCGCCATCACCGCATCGACTGACTGCTCGGAGAGGGCCGCGTAGATGTTGACGAGGTTGCGCGCCTCGGGGCGTTCGGCGAGACCCGCGGTCTCCGAGGGCAGCGGCTCTGGGTCGGTCTTGGCCTTGCGGATCTTCTTGGCGATGGCGTCGGCATCGTCGGTCATGTTGATCCGGCTGGCATCCGAAGGGTCGGATTTCGACATCTTCTTCGAGCCGTCGCGCAGGCTCATCACCCGCGTCGCCGCCCCTTCGATCACCGGGTCGGTCATTGGGAAGAACTCGGTGCCGTAGTCATGGTTGAACTTCGCCGCGATGTCGCGGGTCAGCTCCACGTGCTGTTTCTGGTCCTCGCCCACCGGCACCTGCGTGGCGTGGTAGACCAGGATATCGGCGGCCATCAACGCGGGATAGGCATAGAGGCCCAACGAGGCCTTCTCGGCATTCTTGCCGGCCTTGTCCTTGAATTGGGTCATCCGGTTCATCCAGCCCAGACGCGCGACGCAGTTGAAGATCCAGGCCAGCTGCGCGTGCTCGGGCACCTGGCTCTGGTTGAACAGGATCGATTTCGTCGGGTCGAGCCCGGCGGCGAGATAGCCTGCGGTCAGTTCGCGGGTCTGCCTTTTCAGCGCCTGCGGATCCTGCCAGACGGTGATCGCGTGCATGTCGACGACGCAGTAGATCGTCTCGATGCCGCTTCCCTGCATGTCCACGAAGCGCTTCATCGCGCCGAGATAATTGCCGAGCGTCAGGCCTCCGGAAGGCTGGATTCCGGAAAACACGCGCGGGGTGAAGGCGGGATTGTTCTGGGCCGCCTCGGACATGGGCTCAACTCCGTCTGGAAATTCGGGTGGGGCTGGCTTACCCATGCCCCGACATGCCGTCAAGAAAGAGCCCCTGCCAATGGTGCATCCGCATAACGAACCGCCCCTGAATCCGATGCCGCCGGTGGTCATGGCGCTGTTCATCGTCATCGTGGGCGTCGAGGCCGCCTTCTCGCTTGGGGGCTACGGGCTGATCGGCGGGCCCTCGGCGCTGGGCTGGCGGCTCGAGGCGATGGAGCGCTTTGCGTTCTTCGGGCAGGTGCTGCGCTGGATGCTGGCGACGGGGCAGTTCCCCGCCGAACATCTGGTGCGCATCTTCAGCTATCCCTTCGTGCATGCGAGCTTCACCCACGCGCTCTTTGCCGGGGTCATGCTGCTGGCGATGGGCAAGATGGTGGCCGAGGCGCTGGGCTCGGTGCGCACCGTGGTGATCTTCTTCGCGTCGACCTTTGCCGGCGCGCTGGCTTATGGCTTGATCGTGGAGACACAGGTGCCGCTGATCGGTGCTTTCCCGGCGGTCTACGGCCTGATCGGCGGCTTCACCTACCTGCTCTGGCTGCGGCTGGGGCAGTTGGGGGCGCAACAGGTGCGGGCGTTCTCGCTGATCGGGATGCTTCTGGCGATCCAGCTGGTGTTCGGGCTGATCTTCGGCGGCAGCAAGGACTGGGTGGCTGATCTCGCGGGCTTCGCCACCGGCTTCACGCTGACGCTGCTGCTGGTGCCCGGCGGCTGGGCGCGACTGATCGACAAGCTGCGCCGGGACTGAGCGGTTCAGAACATGTCGTCGGGCAGCACCGGCACGCGGCGCGAGAAATCCTTGCCGCTGGCCGAAGGGTAGGGCAGGACGAACCCCTCGCGTTCGTTGGGCTCCAGAGCCGCATTGGCCAGCGCCGCCTGCCGCCAGGTGCGGGCCGATGTGGTGCTCTGCGCCCCGAGCCGCGGTCCGAGCCAGATCTTCGCCAGCCGTTCGCGCAGCGCCTTCACGTCCTCCGGGCGGCGGAACATCACCGAGGCCTCGGTGTCCCAGCGCAGCGAGCGTCCGTTGAGGTTGGCCGATCCCACCAGTCCCACACGGTCATCGACCAGCGTCACCTTGGAATGCACGTAGATCGGCCCGGCCTCAAGCACGTCGGCCTCGCCGTCCTTGGCAGGCTTCGACTGGCCGGGCGAGATCATCGCGAGGTTCTCCGCATAGGCCTTGGTCAGCCGGTGCGCGGCTTCGGTCTGCAGCCCGTGGCCGTGGCGCGCGTCCCAGCCCATGTCGCTGCTGAACAGCACCCGCTCGGCGGCGGGCGGCAGGATGATCACCAGCTGCAGCTCGGGTGCGCGCTCGGCCGCCTTGACCAGAGCATCGACGATGGGCCGGTGGCGCAGGAACTGGGTCTCGATGTAGATGTGGTGCTGCGCCTCGCCGATCATCGCGATCAGCGCCTTCTCGTGATCCTGCACCTTGGCGCGCGGCGCCAGCCGGGCGGGGCCGGGGCAGGGGGCCGAGACGGTGCGGATCAGCCTCAGGTCGGCGGGCGGCTGCGGGCGGGTCTTGGCCGGCATTTCCTCGGCACCGTCACCGATGCAGGACACGCCGCAGGCCAGCGCATCGTTCCAGGTGTCGGAGAAATGCACCCGCAGCGCGGCGGAGAAATCCGGGTCGTCGACCTGCATCGAGACATCGTGCCAGGTCTCTTCCGGCGGGCGGTCGTGCTCGTGGGTGTCGTAGCGGCGCTCGTTGATGTCGAGCCCGCCGATGATGCAGCGGGCATTGTCGGCGACGGCGAATTTCTGATGGATCGTCACCGGGCGCAGACGTGCCGGCCCCTTGAGAAGCGCGCGCTGCACCGGCGTGAGCTTGCCGCTTTCTTCCGAGCGCAGCTTGTTCATCATCCGGGCGATGCGTCCCCGCATGAACAACCGCCAAAGCGGGCCGGCCATCTGTCCGTGCGGGGCGCAGACGATCTGCACGTCGCCCTTCATGGCAGAGGCGAAGCCACTGGCCGAACGCCAAGCCAGACGGTGCAGATCGGAGGCGAAGATCGGGTCGAAATCCGACAGCACCATACGGATCTTCACGCCCCTCTGAGACAGCATGGCCAGCAGGTCTGCCCATGTCTCGAGGCCACGCTCCTTCAGTTCGGGGGTGCGCAGCCGGGTCTGTGGATCGAGGATACGGAACGACATGACCAACTCCTCCTGCGCCGAGGCCGCGAGCCTCTCCAGTGCGGGGAAGCCTTCGGCGGCGGTGATCAGCGAGGTCAGTGTCATGGTCCGTCCGTGTCAGGTCCGTTTGCGTCTTAGGGCCGCCTTGAAGTCGGACAGCCGAAAGGCCCCCAGCGCCTGACCGGCCGCGCCGTAGGACACGAGTCCGACAGCAAGCAGCAGCACGAGCGCAGGGTAGCGCCAGTAGTCTCTGTTCAGCAACGGGCCGAGCAGCAGATAGGTTCCCCACAGAATCGCACCCATCACAAAAGAGGCGGCGAGGATGCCCCAGATGCGCCGGCGGAAGCGCTGGTCGAAGCGCGCCGTGTCGCCAATGCGGCGCCCGCCGATGCCCAGCATCAGCACCATGACCCAGCCCGCGACGGTGGTGGCGATCGCGGGGGCAATCCAGCCGATCAGCGGCGCGAGCCCCACCGCGATCACCGCGTTCACCACCATCGACCAGACCGCGTAGCGGAACGGCGTGCGGGTGTCCTCGCGGGCGAAGAACAGCGGCTGCAGCACCTTCTGCAGCACGAAGGCCGGCAAGCCGAGCCCGTAGATCGCCACCGCCAATGCGATGGCGGCGCTGTCATCGGCCGAGGTCGCACCTCGCTCGAACAGCACCGAGACCATTGGCAGCGGGATCACCATCAGGGCCACCGCTGCCGGGATCGTCAGCGCCAGTGCCATCTCTCCGGCGCGCGAAAAGGCGTGCCGTGCGCCACCGTCGTCCTCGGCCTTGAGCCGACGCGACAGGTCCGGCAGCAGCACGATGCCCACCGCGATCCCGACCACGCCCAGCGGCAGCTGATAGAGCCGATCGGCGGCGTAGAGCCAGCCCACCGCCTTGTCGAACTGCGAGGCCACCTGCTGACCGACGAGCAGGTTGATCTGCATGACCCCGCCAGCGAGCGCCGCCGGCACCGCCACGCGCACCAGCCGCTTCATGTCGGGGGTGAGCCGCGGCATGCCCGGGCGCACCTTCACCCCGGCGCGCTCGGCCGCGACCCAGACCAGCGCCAGCTGCGCCACGCCGGCAAACGGAATGGTCCAGACCAGCCACTGGATCACGTCGCCGCCAATCACCGCAGCCACGACCATGGCAATGATGACGAAGATATTCAGCAGCACCGGCGCGGCGGCGGCGGCGGCGAAATGCCCGGTGGCGTTCAGGGCCCCGGAAAACAGCGCCGCCAGCGAGATGAACAGGATGTAGGGAAAGATGATCCGGCCATAACCCACGGTCAGCTCGAAGCGCGCGTCGCCGGCAAAGCCTCCGGCGGTGGCCCAGACCAGCGCCGGCATGAAGATCAACGCCAGCGCGCTCAGGAGCAGCAGCACGAAGGCCAGCCCGTTCAGCGCGTCGCGGGCGAAGCGCAGCGGGTCTTCCTCGCCTTCGTATTTCTTCGAGAAGATCGGCACGAAGGCGGCATTGAAGGCGCCCTCGGCAAAGAACCGGCGGAACATGTTGGGCAGGCGGAAGGCCGCGACGAAGGCGTCCATCACCGGGCCGGGCCCGATATAGGCGAGGATCAGGATCTCGCGCGCGACGCCGAGCACGCGGCTGGCCAGCGTCCAGAAGCCGACGGTGAGGATGCCCGAGATCAGGCGAATGGGTTTCATGTCTGCTCGCGCCCTCGCATGGCCGCTCGTCCGCGTCGGCCTTTGCCAATGGGTAGCTGATCGGGGCAGGTGTAGGAAGGGGGGAGATCTCGGGTCGGCGCGAAACAGGGCAGGGGATGATAGCGCCACCGCGATGTGTGCATCGCCGCTTGACCAGCGCGACCATCGGCGGGCAGAACTCGGCGGGACGAGAGCGCCGCGCTGGCGCAGGCATCAGGACCGGAGGAGGGGCGGGGCGTCCGCGCGCAAGCGTCGGCCCGACGGAGACCGTCCGGCAGAAGGGAGAGTTCATGGCCTATCTTGGCATCGATCTGGGCACCTCGGGGCTGCGCGCCCTGCTGGTCAGCGACACCGGCACGCCTCTCGGTTCGACCGAGCGGCACTATGCGGCGGCGCATCCGCAATCGGGCTGGTCCGAGCAGGACCCCGCCGACTGGGTCGCGGCGCTCGAAGGTGCGGCGGAGGAGTTGCGCGCGGCGCATCCCGAGTTCGCCGGGCTCCGCGGCATCGGCATCTCCGGGCACATGCACGGGGCGACACTGCTCGATGCCTCCGGCGCGGTGATCCGGCCCTGCATCCTCTGGAACGACACCCGCAGCCATGCCGAAGCGGCACGGCTCGATGCCACCGAGGGCGTCCGCGCGCTCTCGGGCAACATCGTGTTCCCGGGCTTCACCGCGCCCAAGCTCGACTGGGTGCGCACCCACGAGCCCGAGAATTTTGCGCGCATCGACAAGGTGTTGCTGCCGACCGCCTATCTCAACCACTACCTGACCGGCGAAACTTTCGCCGACATGTCCGACAGCGCTGGCACGTCGTGGCTCGACACCGGCGCGCGTGACTGGTCCGAGGTGCTGCTCGAGGCAGGGCACATGCGCCGCGACCAGATGCCGGCGCTCGTGGAGGGCTCCGAGGCCGGCGGCACGTTGCGCCCGGATCTTGCGGCGCGCTGGGGTGTGAATGCGTCGGTGGTGGTGGCCGGCGGGGCCGGCGACAACGCCGCCGCGGCCTGTGGCATCGGCACGATGAACGAGGGGCAGGGCTTTGTCTCGCTGGGCACCTCGGGGGTGCTGCTTGCGGCGCGTGACGGCTATCACCCGGCGCCCGAGACGGCGCTGCACACCTTCTGCCACGCGGTGCCGTCGCGCTGGTACCAGATGGGGGTGATGCTCTCGGCCACCGACAGCCTGAACTGGCTGGCGCGGATCACCGGCGCCAGGCCGGCCGAGCTCACCGCGCCGCTGGGCGAGAGCCTGCAGGCGCCGGGGCGAGTGCGCTTCCTGCCCTATCTCTCGGGCGAGCGCACGCCGCACAACGATGCCGGGATTCGCGGCAGTTTCACCGGGCTCGGCGCCGACACCACGCGCGACGACATGGCCCGCGCGGTGCTCGAGGGCGTGGCCTTCGGGCTGCGCGACAGCCAGCGCGCGCTCGAGGCCACCGGGCTGCGGCTCGAACGTCTGATGGCGATCGGTGGCGGCGCGCGCTCGCGCTACTGGCTGAAGCTCATCGCCACGGCTCTCGACGTGACCCTCGAGCTGCCCGCGGGCGGCGAGTTCGGCGCGGCGCTGGGGGCTGCGCGGTTGGGCATGGTGGCGTCGGGCGACGCATCGGTCGGGGAGGTGATGACCGCCCCGGCGATCAGCGAGGAGATTGCGCCGGACACGGCCCTCACCCCGGCGTTCGACGATGCCTACACGCGCTTTCGTGCCGCCTATGGCCCGACGCGCGAGATTCAGTAGTTGGGGGCGCTCGGGCCGGCCTCCGGCGGCTAGGGGCCGGTGGGCGTCGACGCCGATGCCTGCCTGCGTCCTGCTGAATGACGTCGCTGCTTTTCTGGACGGCCGTCATGGTGGCCTCTATCGAGACATCGCAACCTTGGTTAAGGCCCCCGGATGACGATCATTTCCCTGACCTCGATTCCGCCGCGTTTTGGCGGGCTTGCTCCTGTACTGAAGAGCTTGCTCGATCAGACCGCGCGTATCGATGAGATCCGTGTCTACATTCCAAAGAGGTATCGCCGTTGTCCCACATGGTCGGGACAACGGCCCGATCTCCCGGACGGTGTCAGGCTTGTCGTCGTCGACGATGATTTGGGACCTGCATCCAAGCTCCTGCATGCCGCCCGAGATTTGTCTGGCAGCGGTGTTCCGATCCTGTTCTGCGATGATGACCGGATTTACCCCAGGACCTGGGCCAGCGGCCTTCTCGCCGCGCATGCAAGGCGAGGCGGTGAGTGCGTCGCGGCGATTGGTCGCCATCTGTCCGAAGTTGTCCCAAGCGCCGCTCCCGCAAAAAGGCTCCCTCGAGCGGAGGTGGGCAAGCAGCGCTTCGACCCCTACTACCGCTTGCGACGTTTGCGTCAGCAATGGAGCGAACGGAGCTTTCGGACCGCGGGCGAGAAGCCGTCTCGACGCACCGTGCTGCGTGCGGGGTATGTCGATCTTCTGCAGGGCTACGCCGGGGCGGTCATGCTTCCGGACTTCGTGGATGAAGCCTTCTATGACATCCCGGACGACATCTGGATGGTTGATGACATCTGGCTCTCCGGCCACCTGGCGCGGCGCAACATCCCGATCTGGGTCCCGAGGCGGCAAGAAATCTGCCGGCGTGCTGCGAACGCTCCCATCGAGGCCTTGCTGACGAGCGTGTTCAACGAGCATGATCGGGATGGCTCCAATCGCAGAGCCGTCTCGTATTTTCAGGACACCTACGGGATGTGGCGTTAATCGATTTCGATCGGCCGGATGACATCCTGGAAATCCGTCGTCGCTCTCGCCATCCCGCCGGAGGCCCGTGAGAGCGATGCGAAGCGGCGCTGTTGCGCAGATCAACAGGTGAGCGCAGGTCTACCGACGTGCCGCGACACCGCGGATCAGATCCTCCTCCGTCCACCCGATCGGCACAGCCGGCGACCGCGACCGAAACTCTCGCTGCCGGATTCGGCGGAGGAACTGCCGCGGGCGCGCTCTTTGACGAGGCTGGCCTTGCCCGCGACCCAACGCCGCCCGCTACGACGGGGAACTGGTCGCTCATGGGCCATCCTCGGTTTTGACAAACGGGAAGGCCGCGACGCGATCGACACGCCGAAAAGGCGCGGATCAAGGCAGCAAGAATTTTCGCAGGGAAAACAGCACCGGTCTGCGCGGCAGAGGCAAAAACTCTGACGAGAAAGGCAGAACGGTCTGGTGCTTTCAAAGGGTAGATGGTGGAGCCTAGGGGGATCGAACCCCTGACCTCTTGCATGCCATGCAAGCGCTCTCCCAGCTGAGCTAAGGCCCCATCTTGTGTGACGCTCTCGGCGTCGTGCGGCGTGATCTACGCAAAGCCGCGGGCGGGTTCAAGGGAAAAAAACACCGCCCGCGACGAAAAACTTTCGAGCCTCAGCTCTCGTCGTCTTCGCTGGCCACATCGGTGATGTCGTCGAGCGAGACGTTGTCGTCATCGTCGTCCTCGAGCACATCATCATCGTCGAGATCGACCTCGACATCATCATCCAGCAGGTCATCGCTTTCGTCGTTCTCTGCGTCGGGCTTGCGCTTCGCGCCATCGGCCGCGTCCGCGACGAGCATCGTGCGCTTGCCGGTGTCCAGCTCGAGCACCTCGCCCGTATAGGGGCTGACGATCGGGTCCTTGTTCAGGTCGTAGAAACGCTTGCCGGTGGTCGGGCACACGCGCTTCGTACCCCATTCTTCCTTGGGCATGGGAGATCCCTTTCATCCTGTCCGGTCATGTCGACAATCCGCGCCCTCTGCCATATCAGGGAAGCGGTGTCAAAGGCTTTGGCCGTATTGCATCCGAGGCAGAGCATATGGGGCAGATCACACTTCCTGGCAACCCGCCGATCGCGGTGACCCTGCGCCGTTCGGCGCAGGCACGGCGCCTGTCGCTGCGGCTCAGTCAGATCGACGGACGGGTCACGCTGACGCTTCCGCGCCGGGTCCCCGAGCGCGAGGCGGTGGGCTTCCTGCGCGAGAAGGAGGCGTGGCTCAGGGGCCATCTCGAGGCGCGCGGCGACGATGCGCGTATCGAGCTTGGCGCGGTGCTGCCCATCGAGGGCGTTATGCGCGAGATCCGTCCCGGCGGCGGTCGCAGCGTGATTCTGGGCGAGGCCTGCGTCGAAGTGCCAGGCCCCGAGGAGCGCGTCGCCGCGCGGCTGCAGGGCTGGCTGCGCACACTGGCGCGCGAGCGGCTGGCCGAGGCCTCGGACCGCTACGCCGCAAGGCTGGGGAGGCCCTATACCCGACTCACCCTGCGCGACACGCGCTCGCGCTGGGGCTCGTGCACCTCGCAAGGCGCGCTGATGTACAGCTGGCGGCTCATTCTCGCGCCGCGCGACGTGCTCGACTACGTCGCCGCCCACGAGGTCTCGCACCTGGCCGAGATGAACCACTCCAAGGCATTCTGGGACACGGTCGAGGCGCTCTACGGTGATTGGCGCCCGCAGCGGCGCTGGCTGCACGACGAGGGCGGCAGCCTGCACCGCTACCGCTTTGGCGACTGACCGGACTGCCAGCGCACGAGGGCGATTGACGGCATCGCGATTTGTGATCACATTACGCGGACCATGAACCCAGCCACCCGCCCCACCGAAATCGTCTCTTCCGCCCATGACCGTGTCTACCGCGGTCTGCGCACCCGCATCATGCTTGGCCAGATCGCGCCCGGAGAGGCGCTGACCTTGCGCGGCATCGGCAAGGAGTTCGAGGTCTCGATGACCCCGGCGCGCGAGGCGGTGCGGCGGCTGGTGGCCGAGGGCGCGCTCAGCATGTCCTCCTCGGGCCGGGTGCAGACCCCGGAGCTGTCGAACGAGCGAATCGAGGAGCTGGCGGCGCTGCGCTCGCTGATCGAGGTCGAGCTGGCCTCGCGGGCGCTGCCGCGCGCGCACATCGCGCTGATCGACCGGCTGCAGACCATCAATGGCACCATCGCCGAGGTGGTGCGCGACCGCGACGCGGTGGGCTATATCCGCTCCAATCTCGAGTTCCACCGCACCCTCTACCTGCGGGCGCAGGCCCCGGCGATGCTGGCCATGGCCGAAACCGTCTGGCTGCAGCTCGGCCCCACGATGCGCGCGCTTTACGGACGCTTGCGCCGTTCCGAGGCGCCGCAGTTCCATCGCCTGATCATCGCAGCCCTCAAGGCCGGCGACGAGCCGGGGCTGCGGCTCGCGGTGCGCTCGGACGTGACGCAGGGCCTCAAGATGCTGGCGAGCTGATCCCTCACTCGGTGCTGCGGGGCGCGATCCGGGCGCCATCGGCCAGATCGGCGGCGGGGTAGAGCACCACCTGGTCGCCCGCGTCGAGCCCAGAGAGCACCTGCGCGGCACTGCCATTTCCCGGCCCCAGGTGCACCGGCACCTGTTCGGCCCGCCCGTCGCGGGCGCGCAGCACCGCCCAGCCGCCGTCCTGCCGGAACAGCGCGCTCTGCGGCAGCTGCAACGTGTCGGCCTCTTCCCAGACCACGATCCGCGTCACCACGCGGTAGCCGTGCCCGAGGCCAGAGCGCTCCTCGGGGGGGCCGCTGAAGCGCACCGTGACCTCGACGCGCTGCTCCTCGACCCCCAGCGCCGAGACCTTGGTAAGGCCCTGCGGCGCGATCCGGGTGACCTCGCCATCGAGCACCGCATCGCCGCCCCAGTCGTCGATCATCACCCGGTCGCCAAGGCTCACCCGCACCGCGTCCGACGAGATCAGCTCGACCACGATTTCTAGATCTGTCGCGATATCGCCGATCTCGAGCACCGCGCTGCCGGCGCCGAGGATGGTCTCGCTCTGTTGCAGCACCCGCAGGATGCGGCCCGAGATCGGCGCCACCAGAGAAATGTCGTTGGCGTGGTTGCCGGCCACCGCCGCGGCAAGGCCGAGGTCCTCGAAACTGATGAGCTGGGCGCGGGCATTGGCCAGCTCGGCCTCGCGCATCGAAACGGCGGCCTTGGCGGTTTCGAGCTGTGCCGCCGCGGAGCGCGCCTCCGAACGTGCCCGGTCGAGCGCGGCGGTGCTGACCGCGCCGCGCGCCGCCAGTGCCTCGCTGCGCTGGAAATCGGCGGCGGTGAGATCGGCATTGGCAGCGGCGGCGTTGACCTCGGCCTCGGCCACCTTGAGTGCCGCCTTGGCAGCGTCGAGCAGCGCCATTGCCTGCTCGCGGGTGCGCACGTCGAGCGCATCGGGGTTCACCGGGCGCATATGCGCAACGGTCTGGCGCTGCTCGACCGCGTCGCCCGCGATCGCGCCGACCCTCAGCAGGCGGCCCGCCACCGGGGTCGAGACGATGTAGACGTCATGCACCTGCGTGCGACCCTCCTCGTCGATGGTGACGGTGAGCGGCCCGCGCGTGACCTCCCCGAGGTCGACAAGCGCCGGGCGCGGCCAGAAAGCCGCCACGAGCGCGCCGCCGAGCAACAGCACGATCAGGCTCCACAGGATCAGGCGGGTGCGGTTGCGGGTGTCTGCCATGTCATCAATCCCGTGTCTTGAGCGCCGTGACCAGGTCGGCCCGGTCGACGTCGCGTTTCACCAGAAGTCCCGAGACCAGCGCGCCGCCGATCACCACCAGCGCGGCGCTGCCGAAGGTGGTGGCGTGGAACACCACCGGGATGGTGTAGATCTCGGAGGAATAGGCCGCGGCGAGCAGGTGGGAGAGCCCGGCGCCAAGTGCGGCGCCGAGCGGCAGCGCCAGCAGCGTCACGATGCCCAGCTCGCCCAGCAGCACGTAGGCCGCCTCACCGCGCGAGAAGCCGATCACCCGCAGCGAGGCGAGATCGCGCAGCCGCTCGGCCAGCGCGATTCGGGCGGCGTTGTAGACGATGCCGAAGGTGATCACGAAGGCGATGGCCGACATGATGAACCGGGTCCAGCCGGCGCCCTGGTCCATCAACTCCTCGAAGGCGACGCGCTGCTCGTGCTTCAGGCTCACCCCCGCGACCGTCGGCAGATCCTTGAGCCAGACATAGACCGCATCCGCCTCGGCCTCGTCGAGCAGCAGCGCCGCGCCCGAGACCCGCCCGGGCTCGCCAAGCGCGCGGTTGAGCCCGTCGAGCGCCATGTAGGCCGGCGCGCCCAGCACCGTGTCCGAGATCGCCGCCACCGGCAGGTCGAGCACCGGCTGCGCCCCCTCGCGCACCTCCACCGTGAGGCTCTGGCCAACGGCGAGGTCGAGCTTGTTGGCTAGTGCCCGGCTCAGGACCAGCCCCTCGTCGCGCATCGGGATCGGCGCGAGGGCCGGCGTCAGGGCGCGGTAGAGCACCGGGTCGTGGGGCAGGGCGGTGATGCTGCCGCGATGGCTCTGGCGGCCGTTGCGGAGGATCACCGGCACGTCGCGGCGACCCTCGACGCGGGTGATGCCGGGATGGTTCTGGAGCTCGAACAGCACCTTGTCCGAGACCGCGTGGGTGAAGGTGACCTGCGCCTCGGACCGGTCCATCACCTCGAAGCTGAGCTCGATGGCGTGGGCGAAACCGGCGTGGATGGTGATCATCCCAACCGACAACGCCATGCCGCAGGTGATGCCGATGATGGCGCCGGCCATGCGGAAGGGCGTCCGGGTGAAGCGCCGCAGCACCATGCGCGAGGGCTGGTCGAGCCAGGCGGTGAGCCCGCGCCAGCGCCCGGCGCTGGCATAGTCGGCAGGCGCCGGCGGGCGCATCGCCTCGGCCGGGTCGAGGGCGAAGATCCGGCGCAGCACGATGGCGCCACCGGCGGTCGCGGCAAGCACGCTCACGGCGATGCCGATGGCGAAGGCCGCCGGTTCCAGCCGGAACACGAGGAAGGGAAACTTGAAGAACTGCAGGTAGAGCCCGACCATCCCGCGCCCCGCCGCGACCCCCAGCAGGCAGCCCAGCAGCGCCCCCAGCAGCGCGATGGCCAGCACCAGCTTGAGGTAGTGCAGCCCGATCTCGCCGGAGCGGTAGCCGAACGCCTTCAGCAGGCCGATCTCCTCGCGCTCGGCCTGCACCATGCGGGCGATGACGATGTTGAGCAGGAAGGCGGCGACGGCCATGAAGATCGGCGGGATGGCGCGGGCGCTGTCGCGCAGACCGTCGATCTCTTCCGAGACGAAGCGGTTCGAGAACATGTCCTCGCGTCCGAAGGCTCCGGTGGCACCGTAACGGTCGAGCAGCCGGTCTATGGCGTCGATCACCGGGGCTTCTTCGGCGCCGCGCGCCAGCCCGACCAGCGCCTGATTGAAGGCGCCGTCCATGTCGAAGGCCGCCTCCATGGTGGCGGGCGACAGCCACAGCACGCCGAAGCGGCTGTCATCGGGAACCATTTCGCCCGGCGCGGCGGTGTAGAGAAACTCTGGTGCGCGGGCGAGCCCGGTGATGCGGAACGCGCGCAGCGCGCCGTTCATGGTGGCACTGAGCGTGTCGCCGGGCCGCAGCCCGTGGGCCGCGGCGAAACTGTCGAGCAGCACCGCCTCGTCGGGCCGCCCGCGCTCGAAGAGCCGCCCGGCTTCGAGTCGGATGGCGTTGAGCGCGGTGTCGCCCTCGTAGGGCAGCGACAGCGCCTGCGCCTGCAGCGGCACCGCCTGCGCGGGCAGGTCGATCAGCGCCGCGCCGCTGACCCGGCCTTCGACCGCGCCGACTCCCGGAAGCGCCGCGATCTGGTGCAGCACGTGGTTCGGCGCGCGGGTCACAGGCGCCACGATATCGGCCAGCCGGTAGCGCTCGTAATAGCCGCGCCGGGTCTCGTCGAGCGAGCTTACCAGCCCCGACATCATCACCTGCATCATCACACCGAGCGCCATCACCACGGCAATGGCGACGGCCTGCCCCTTCATCCGCCACAGGTCGCGGATCAGCTTGCGATCGAGCGGGCCTACCATTCGATCTCCTCCGCCCTGAGCTTGCTGGCGTTGGTCTCGACCGAGCGGATGGCGCCATCGGCGAAGCGGATCACCCGGTCGGCCATGGCGGCGGTGGCGGCGGCGTGGGTGACGATCATCACCGTGGTGCCGAGGCTCTGATTGAGATGCTGCAGCACGCCCAGCACCTCGCGCCCTGTGGTGCTGTCGAGCGCGCCGGTGGGCTCGTCGCACAGCAGCACGTCGGGCTGCTTGGCCACGGCGCGGGCGATGGCGACGCGCTGCTGTTCGCCGCCCGACATCTGGCTTGGGAAATGCCCGCGCCGGCCCTCGAGCCCGACCAGCGCCAGCGCCTCGGCCGGGGTCATCGGGTCGCGGGCGATCTCGGTCACCAGCTCGACATTCTCCTCTGCGGTGAGCGAGGGCATGAGGTTGTAGAACTGGAAGATGAAGCCGAGATGGTCGCGCCGGTAGCGGGTGAGCTGGCGGTCGCTCATCGCGGTCAGCTCGGCCTCGCGGAACCACGCCCGGCCCGAGCTTGGCCGGTCGAGCCCGCCGAGGATATTCAGAAGCGTCGACTTGCCGCTGCCCGAGGGGCCAAGCAGCACCACGACCTCGCCTGCGGGCAGTTCAAGATCGACCCCGCGCAGCGCATGCACCGCCGAGGCACCCTCACCATAGGTGCGTGTCAGAGCCTCCGCGCGATAGGCGAGCTGGGCCATGGGGGATCCTCCATGGCCGAGAGTCTAGCGGTTTTGCGGCAGCCGTGACTTGCGCCGGATCAAGCTTTCTCGGCCGGCACCCGGATTTCCGGCACCGCCGCGATGACCAGCTCGTGCAAGCCCGCGCCGCCGGCCTCGACATGGTCGAGCAGTTGCGCGCGCATCCGGGGCTCCCAGAAATCGTTGATGTGGGTCGCCACGCCGGTGGCGCCGTCATCGCCCGGCTGGGTGGCGAAGAAGGTGGCGATCTGGTTGGCCATCATGACCATCTTTTCAGGCGACATGGGATGCTCCATCGACGATGCGCTCGGGCGCGGCGTAAAGATCGAAGCCGCCACCACGGGCAAAGGCGGCCAGCGTGAGGTGGGCGTCCTCGGCCATGCTCAGCGCCAGCGCGGTGGGGGCGGAGACGGCGATCAGGATCGGGCAGCGGGCCAGCACGGTCTTCTGCACCATGTCCACCGAGACGCGGCTGGTCAGCACCACCGCGCCCTCAGAGGCGTCCATGTCCTGCCGCGCCAGCGCGCCGATCAGCTTGTCGAGCGCGTTGTGCCGCCCAACATCCTCGCGCGCCATGACGATGCCGCGGCCCGGTAGCAGGAAGCCCGCCGCGTGCACCGCCCGGGTCTGATCGTGCAGCGGCTGGTGGCCGCGCAGCGCGTCGGTGGCGCGCGCCACCTCGGCTCGGGTAAGGCGCGGGCCGCCCTCGGGCAGCCGGGGCAGGGGGCGCAGCGCCTGATCGAGGCTGTCGATGCCGCAGAGCCCGCATCCCGTCGGCCCCATCATGCTGCGCTGACGCTCCCTGAGGTCGCGCCCGGGCGCCTCGTGCAGCCAGAACCGCGCCTCGATGCCGCGCGCGTGGGTCACCGCCTCGAACTCGGCCACCTCGCCGGGGTTGGCGATGATGCCCTCGCTCAGCGCGAAACCATAGGCGAAATCGGCGATCTCCGCCGGGGTTGCCATCATCACCGCCTGCGTGGTGCCGTCGAACACCATCGCCACCGGCACCTCCTCGGGCAGGGAGCGCACGACCGAGCGCGTCCCCTCGCGATGCACCGCCACGCCGGGCCTGCTGGCGCTCAGCCGGCTCATTCCGCCGCCGGAAGGATGCGCCGCGAGCGCTCGGCCTGCGCGGCGTAATCCTCCTGCCAGTCGGTCGGGCCGTTGCTGGGCGAGACCTGCACCGCGGTCACCTTGTATTCCGGGCAGTTGGTCGCCCAGTCGGAATAGTCGGTGGTGACCACGTTGGCCTGCGTGTCGGGGTGGTGGAAGGTGGTATAGACCACGCCCGGGCTCATCTTGTCGGTGACCGACGCCTTCAGCGTCGTCTCGCCCGAGCGGCTGGCGAGCTTGATCCAGTCGCCATCCTTGAGACCGCGGTTCTCGGCATCGTGGGGATGGATCTCGAGCAGGTCCTGCTCGTGCCAGACGCTGTTCGAGGTGCGCCGGGTCTGCGCGCCCACGTTGTACTGCGACAGGATCCGCCCGGTGGTGAGCAGCAGCGGGAAGCGTGGGCCCGAGCGCTCGGCGGTGGCCACGTACTCGGTGACGATGAACCGCCCCTTGCCGCGCATGAAGCCATCCACGTGCATCATCGGCGTGCCCTCGGGGTGCTCCTCGTTGCAGGGCCACTGCACCGAGCCCTTCTGCTCGAGCAGGTCGTAGGTCACCCCGGAGAAGCTCGGCGTGGTGGCGGCGATCTCGGCCATGATCTGCTCGGGATGGGTATAGGCCCAGCCCGCGCCCATCGCATTGGCGAGCAGCTGGGTCACCTCCCAGTCCTCGTAGCCGTTCTTGGGCGCCATCACCTTGCGCACGCGGTTGATGCGGCGCTCGGCATTGGTGAAGGTGCCGTTCTTCTCGAGGAAGGACGAGCCCGGCAGGAAGACATGGGCGTAGTTCGCTGTCTCGTTGAGGAAGAGGTCATGCACGATGACACACTCCATCGCCGCGAGCCCGGCCGCCACGTGGCGGGTGTCGGGATCCGATTGCAGGATGTCCTCGCCCTGGCAGTAAAGCCCCTTGAAGGTGCCCTCGACCGCGGCGTCGAGCATGTTGGGAATGCGCAGGCCGGGCTCGGGGTCGATCTCCACGCCCCAGGCGTCTTCAAAGACCTTGCGGACCTCGGGCAGTTTGACGTGCCGATAGCCCGGCAGTTCGTGCGGGAAGGAGCCCATGTCGCACGAGCCCTGCACGTTGTTCTGGCCGCGCAGCGGGTTCACGCCCACGCCCTCGCGGCCGATATTGCCGGTCATCATGGCGAGGTTGGCCAGCGCCATCACGGTGGTCGAGCCCTGGCTGTGCTCGGTCACGCCCAGCCCGTAATAGATCGCCCCGTTGCCGCCCGTGGCAAAGAGCCGTGCCGCCGCCCGCAGCTCCTGCGCGTTGACACCGGTGAGCAGCGCCGTGCTCTCGGGGGCGTGGCGCTTGTCCGAGACGAACTCGGCATAGGCCTGGAACTCGTCCCAGTCGCAGCGCTCGCGGATGAAGGCCTCGTCATAGAGCCCTTCGGTGACGATCACGTGTCCCAGCGCGGTGACCACGGCCACGTTGGTGCCCGGGGTCAGCGGCAGGTGATGCGCCGCTTCAATGTGGGCCGACTTCACCATGTCGATGCGGCGCGGGTCGATGACGATGAGCTTGGCGCCCTCGCGCAGCCGCTTCTTCAGTCGCGAGGCAAAGACCGGGTGGCCGTCGGTCGGGTTGGCGCCGATGACAAGCGCCACGTTCACCTTCTCGACGCTGTCGAAATCCTGCGTGCCGGCAGAGGTGCCGAAGGTCTGGCCCAGCCCGTAGCCGGTGGGCGAATGGCAGACCCGCGCGCAGGTGTCGGTGTTGTTGTTGAGGAACACCGCCCGCGTGAGCTTTTGCACGAGGTAGGTCTCCTCGTTGGTGCAGCGGCTCGAGGTGATGACGCCGAGGCTGCGGCGGCCGTATTTTTCACGGATGCCGGTCATGCGCTGGGCGGCAAAGGCAAGCGCCTCTGGCCAGCTCACCTCGCGCCACGGCTCGTCGATGCTGTCGCGGATCATCGGGTTGAGGATGCGGTCCGGGTGCTCGGCATAGCCGTAGGCGAAGCGGCCCTTGACGCAGGAATGCCCGCGATTGGCCTTGCCGTGCTTCCACGGCGTCATCCGCACCAGCTGGTCTCCGTTGAGCTCGGCCTTGAACGAACAGCCGACGCCGCAATAGGCGCAGGTGGTGACGACCTCGCGGTCGGGCGTGCCAAGCTCGGCGACGCTCTTCTCCTGCAGCGTGGCGGTGGGGCAGGCCTGCACGCAGGCGCCGCAGCTGACGCAATCGGAGCTCAGGAAGTTGTCCCCCGAGGCCCCGGCCGAGACCCGGCTCTCGAAGCCGCGCCCTTCAATGGTCAGCGCGAAGGTGCCCTGCACTTCTTCGCAGGCCCGCACGCAGCGCGAGCAGACGATGCACTTGGAGGGATCGTAGGTGAAATACGGGTTGCTCTCGTCCTTCGGCAGGTAGCGCGGGTTGGCCTCGCCCTCGGGCATGCGCAGCCGCGCCTCGGCCTGGCTGCGGGCGCCGGTGCCGGAGGGGTCGTAATGGTTCTCGCCGGGCGTGTAGCGCATGTCGCGCAGACCGACCATGCCGGCCATGTCCTGCAACTCGCAATCGCCGTTGGCGGCGCAGGTCAGGCAGTCGAGCGGGTGATCCGAGACATAGAGCTCCATCACCCCCTTGCGGATCTTCTTCACCTTGGAGGACTGGGTGTGCACTTTCATCCCGGCATGCACCGGCGTGGTGCAGGAGGCCGGCGTGCCGCGCCGCCCCTCGATCTCCACCACGCAGAGCCGGCATGAGCCGAAGGCCTCCACGGAGTCGGTCGCGCAGAGCTTCGGAACCTTGATCCCGGCCTCCATGGCGGCGCGCATCACCGAGGTCCCCGCGGGGACGGTGACGTCGATTCCGTCGATGGTCAGATGCACCGGCTTGCCCGCCTTGGCGGGCGTGCCCATGTCCCGGTCGTCCCAGGGAATGATGAAGTCCTTCATCTCAACGCCTCCCGCATCTTCTTTGGTTCATAAATACCTCGGGGGGTTCGGGGGGCTGGCCCCCCGACCGGTCGTCTCGCCGCAGGCGAGGCGAAACCCCTCATTCCGCAGCTTCCCGGACCGCCCCGAATTCCTCGGGGAACAGGCGCAGCGCCGACATCACGGGGTAGGGCGTGAAGCCCCCCAGCGCACAGAGCGAGCCGTCCTGCATGGTCTCGCAGAGATCGGTCAGCAGCGGGATCGCCTCGGCATCGCCGGCGGCGATGCGGTCGAGCGTCTCGACACCGCGCACCGCGCCGATGCGGCAGGGCGTGCACTTGCCGCAGCTCTCCACGGCGCAGAACTCCATGGCGAAGCGCGCCATGCCCAGCATGTCGGCGCTGTCGTCAAACACCACGAGGCCCGCATGGCCGATCAGCGCGCCCTGTCCGTCGAACTCCTCGTAGCCGAAGGGCGTGTCGAACTGGTCCGGGCTCAGGTAGGCGCCCAGAGGCCCGCCGACCTGCACCGCCTTGACCGCGCGGCCCGAGGCGGTGCCGCCGCCCAGATCCTCGACGATCTGGCCGAGGCTCATGCCGAAGGCAGTCTCGAACAGCCCGCCGTGGCGCACGTTGCCGGCGATCTGCAGCGGAATCGTGCCCTTCGAGCGTCCGAGGCCGAAATTGGCGTAATGTTCGGCGCCCTTTTCGAAGATCACCGGCACGGTGGCCAGCGAAATCACGTTATTGACCACGGTGGGCTTGCCAAAGGCGCCCTCGAGCGCCGGCAGCGGCGGCTTGGCGCGGACCACGCCGCGCTTGCCCTCGAGCGAGTTCAAGAGCGAGGTCTCCTCGCCGCAGACATAAGCCCCGGCGCCGACGCGCACCTCCATGTCGAAGGCATGCCCCGAGCCCAGCACATCCGCGCCCAGCACACCGGCGGCGCGGGCGATCTCGATGGCGCGGCTCAGTACCGCGATGGCGTCGGGATATTCCGAGCGCAGGTAGACGAAGCCCTTCTCGGCGTGGCAGCCGAGGCCGGCGATGGCCATGCCCTCGATCAGGCAGAACGGGTCGCCCTCCATGATCATGCGGTCGGCGAAGGTGCCGCTGTCGCCTTCGTCGGCGTTGCAGACGATGTACTTGCGGTCCGCATGGGCCATGCGCACCGTGTCCCACTTGATGCCGGTCGGGAAGCCCGCGCCCCCGCGGCCTCGCAGGCCCGAGAGCTTGACCTCGTCGATGATCGCCTCGGCCGTCATGCCGATGGCGCGACGCAGGCCCGCAAGGCCGCCATGCGCCTCGTACTGCTCCAGCGACAGCGGATCGGTGAGACCGCAGCGGGCAAAGGTCAGGCGCGTCTGGCGCTTCATCCAGTCGAGCTCATCGGTCAAGCCGAGCGCTTTCTCGTGACCGTCCTCGAACAGGGCCGAGACATCGGCCGGGGTCATCGGGCCAAAGGCCATGCGGCCCTCCGGCGTCTCGACCTCGACCAGCGGCTCGAGCCAGACCATCCCGCGCGAGCCATTGCGCGCGATCTCGACCTCGATGCCGCGCTTGTCGGCCTCGGCGCGGATCGCCGCGACCACGGCTTCGGCGCCAAGCGCCTTGGCGGCGCTGTCCATGGGAACCCAGATCTTCATGCGGCGCCCTCCAGCTCGGCGTCGATGCGGGCGGCGTCGGCCCGCCCGATGAGCCGGTCTCCGATCATCGCCGCCGGTGCGCAGGCACAGAGCCCAAGGCAATAGACCGCCTCGACGGTCACCCGCCCGTCTGCCGTGGTGCCGCCCCAGCCGATGCCGAGCTTCTCGAGAACCGCATCGGAAAGCGCGCCCGCGCCCATCGATTGGCAGGCCTCGGCGCGGCAGATCTTGACCACGTGACGCCCGGCGGGAGCCTTGCGGAAATCGTGGTAGAACGACATCACGCCATGCACCTCGGCCTGCGTCAGGTTCAGCGTCTCGGCGATCAGCGGCAGTGCCGCCTCGGGCACATGGCCATAGGCCTCCTGAATGGCGTGCAGGATCGGCAGCAGAGGCCCTTCGAGCGGCATCTGCGCGTCGATCAGGGTCTGCAAATCTTCCGATGTCGGGTGCGAGTGGCGCATTCGGGCTTCTCCTCCCTTGGATTTCTCCGGTTTTGCCAGATGCACGATTGGTGAATCAATATCGCTGTTCCGTCGAATGATAGGCCATGACTATCAAGCGGAGGGCCGTGTCAGGCCCTCGGCCTCGTCGAGAAGCGCTTGCAGGACGGGGGTATAGGGCTCCTGGTGCGGCGCGATGAGGCCGACGGCGGGCGCCGCGCCCTCGCTCTTGAGCGGCACCACCGCCAGCGGCTTGCCCTCGCAGAGAAACCGGGCGAGGTCATCGGGCAGGATCGTGACCCAGTCGCCGTGCAGCACGTTGGCCACCAGCACCACCGTCGAGTTCGATTCGATCAGCGCTGCCGGGCCGATGCCGGCTTCCATGAAATGGCGGTTGATGATGCGGCGGTTCTGCATGTCGGGCGTCAGCAGGCAGAGCCGCGCCGCGCCGAGCGCGTCCCAGCCGATCGGGCCGCCCTGCGCGAAGGGATGATCGGGGCGACAGATCAGAGTGTAGCTCTCGGCATAGAGCGGGCGGCTGGTGACCCGTCCCAGCGGCTCGTTGTCGAGATAGGTGATGCCGACGTCGATCTCGAGATCATCAAGCAACGACAGGATCTCGGCCGAAGCGCGCGACAGCACGGTGAAGCTCACGTTCGGATGGCGCGCGGTAAAGCCGGTGACGAGCCTCGAGGCCCATGTCAGCGCGGTGGGGATCACCGCCAGCCGCAGGTGACCGGCCAGCCCCTCGCGGGAGGCGCGCATCTCGTCGCGCAGCCGCCGCGTGTCGCCGACGATCTGCCGGGCGCGGATCAATGCGCGCTGCCCCTCGGGCGTCAGCCCGCCGAAGCGCGAGCCGCGGCTGACGAGCTTGACGCCGAGCTGCTCCTCAAGCTGGCGGATGCCGGTGGAGAGCGACGGCTGGGTGATGCCCAGGCTTTCGGCGGCGCGGCCAAAGTGCTGCTCGCGGGCAAGGGCGATGAGCATCTCGAGCTTGGCGATCATGTTTTTCTATCGAAAAGGCGCATGACGATACCCTGCAGCAAATGGACGAGGCGGGCAATCACGGAGGGGTGTGGTTCGTCAAGCGAAACAATCGCCAAAACTGGCCCCTGCAAGGGGCGATTTTTGTGCGCAAATATTGAATAGTGGGAAAGAATACCTACTAAAAGTACGACAATAAACGCGAACGCAAACCGTCATCGGCCCGCAGAGGCCCCGGCGGAGAAGACGAAGGAACAGGGATGGTTTCAGGCAGCGGACTTTTGGCCGTGATGGTGATATTGCCCTTTATCGGTGCCTTGGTGCCGGGGCTTATGATCCGTGCGGGGCGCGATGCATGCGCCATGTTCACCGCGGTTCCGACCATTCTGGCGCTGGTCTTCCTTGGCGTTCTCGCGCCCGAGGTCATGGCGGGCGGCACCGTCAGCGCCAAGATCGAGTGGCTGCCGGCGCTCGGCCTGAATGCCAATTTCTTCCTCGACGGGCTGGGGCTGCTGTTTGCCGGGATGATCCTCGGCATGGGGCTGCTGATCACGCTCTACGCCCGGTTCTACCTGTCGGGCGACGACCCGATGGGGCAGTTCTACACCTATCTGCTGCTGTTTCAGGGCGCGATGCTCGGTATTTCGGTGTCGGACAACATCCTGCTGCTGCTGGTGTTCTGGGAGCTGACCTCGCTGTCGTCCTTCCTGCTGATCGGTTACTGGAAGCACCTGCCCGAGGGGCGTCAAGGTGCCCGCATGGCGCTCACGGTGACCGGGGCAGGGGGGCTTGCGATGATCGCGGGGATGCTGATCCTCGGCAATATCGTCGGCAGCTATGATCTTTCGGTGATCCTGCAGCACGGCGACGAGATCCGCGCCTCGGAATACTACCTTCCGGCGCTGATCCTGATCCTGCTCGGCGCGTTCACCAAGTCGGCGCAGTTCCCGTTCCATTTCTGGCTGCCGCACGCGATGGCGGCGCCGACTCCGGTGTCGGCCTACCTGCACTCGGCCACGATGGTGAAGGCCGGCGTGTTCCTGATGGCCCGCATGTGGCCGGTGCTCGCCGGTACGGACGAGTGGTTCTACATCGTCTCGACCGTGGGCCTGATCACCATGGTGATCGGCGCGCTGATCGCGCTCTTCAAGGACGACCTCAAGGCACTGCTGGCGTTCTCGACGGTCAGCCATCTCGGTCTGCTGACCATGCTGCTGGGGCTTGGCACCAAGCTTGCGGCGGTGGTGGCGGTGTTCCACATCATCAACCACCTGACCTTCAAGGCGGCGCTGTTCATGAGCGCGGGCATCGTCGATCACGAGACCCACACCCGCGACATCAAGCGCCTTGGCGGGCTCGCCAGCCTGATGCCGGCCACGGCGCTGATCGCCGTTGTTGCGGCGCTGTCGATGGCGGGCATCCCACCGCTCAACGGCTTCATGTCGAAGGAGATGATGCTCGAGGAAGTGGCGCATACCGACTGGTGGGGCGGCAAATGGCCGATCATTATCCTCGCCACAACCGGCGCGCTGTTCTCCGTGGCCTATTCCTTCCGCTTCATCGGCCACACCTTCTTTGGGCCGGTGCGCGACGACTACCCGCATCACCCGCATGATCCGCCCACCGGGATGCTGCTGGCGCCGGGCTTCCTCGCGGTGCTGGTGGTGGCCATCGGTCTCGCGCCGTCGCTGATCGCCGGCCCCATCGTGGCGGCGGCGAGCACGGCGGTGATCGGCGGCGGTGAGCTGCCGTACTATTCGCTCAAGCTCTGGCACGGGGTGAACCCGGCGCTGTTCATGTCGATCGTCGCGGTGATCGGCGGCGCCTTCCTGCTCTGGCTGCATCGCCCGCTCGACAAGGCCTGGATCCGCGCGCCGCGCCCCGAGGCCAAGGCGATGTTCGACCGGGTCGTGGCACGCACCGTTCTGAGCGCGCGCTGGCTGGTGGAAAGCACCCATAACGGTGCCATCTCGCGCTATCTCGCGATCTTCGTGGTGGCGACGGTGCTGCTGGGCTTCGCCGCCTTCCGGGGTGGCGGGCTGCCGGCGCAGACCCGCGAGATGCTCCCCGTCCCGCCGTTGGTCGGCGTGGGGTTCGTGCTGACCATGCTGGCAACGCTGGCCACGGTCTTTGCCCATCGCAACCGTTTCCGCACCCTGATCCTTGTGAGCGTGGTCGGGCTCATGGTCTCTGCGGGCTTCGTCTATCTCTCGGCGCCGGATCTCGCGCTGACGCAGATCTCGGTCGACACCGTGACGGTGATGCTGATGCTCCTGGCGCTGCACTTCCTGCCCAAGTACACGCCGCTCGAGAGCCCGCTTTCGATGCGCATCCGCGACGGCGTCATCGCCGTCATCGCGGGGGCGGCTGTCGCGGCGCTGGCCTACAGCTTCCTGCTGACCGACGTGAGCTCGATCTCGGACTACCACCTGGCCAATTCCTACAAGGGCGGCGGCGGCACCAACGTGGTGAACGTGATCCTCGTCGACTTCCGGGGCTACGACACCTATGGCGAGATCGTGGTGCTCGGCATCGCGGGCCTGACGCTCTACGCGCTGATGGAGGCGCTGCTCAACGGGCCGGCCTCGCGCCGACTGCGCAACTGGACCTTCCCGCCGGACCGTTCGCGCGACCGGCACCCGCTGATGATGGTGGTGGCGACAAGGGTGATGATGCCGATCGCGGCGCTGGTCGGGGTCTACATCTTCCTGCGCGGCCACAACATGCCCGGCGGCGGCTTCGTCTCGGGGCTGGTGATTTCGATCGCGCTTCTGATGCAGTACATGGCCTCGGGCTTTGCCTGGACGCAGGAGCGCAAGCGTTTCGAGTATCACGCGATGATCGGCTGGGGCGTGATCATCGCCGGGCTGACCGGTGCGGGGGCCTGGCTTGCCGGGGCGCCGTTCCTGACCAGTGCCTTCGGCTATTTCACCATCCCGCCCTTCGAGGAGTTCGAGCTGGCCACTGCCATGCTGTTCGATCTCGGCGTATTCCTGACCGTGCTCGGGGCGGTGATGCTGATGCTCTACAGCCTGTCGCGGATGGCGCGCTATGCCGGCGAGACGGTGAACCTCGAGCCGATGGACTACGACCCGTCGCGGCGCGTCGATGCCGCGATCGAGGCCGACAAGAAGGACGACGCATAACATGGAACTTGTCGTGGCAACCACGATTGGCGGCCTGACCGCCGCAGGGGTCTACCTGATCCTGCGGCTGCGGGCCTTCCCCGTCATCCTCGGACTGACGCTGCTGACCTATGCGGTCAACGTCTTCGTCTTCGCCACCGGTCGTCTGGCCGTGGGCGTGCCGCCGGTCCTCAACGACGCCGCCTCGGCCTATACCGATCCGCTGCCGCAGGCGCTGGTGCTGACGGCGATCGTGATCTCCTTCGGCATGACCGCGGTGCTGGTGCTGATCGCGCTGGGCGCGGCGCTGGAATCCGGCGATGACCGAGTCGACCTCTCCGAGGACGCGAACGGGGAGGGTGACACGTGAATCACTGGATCATCGCCCCCGTGGTGCTGCCGGCGCTTCTCGCGCCGATCATCGCCTTCGTCATGCGGCACGACATCACCCTGCAGCGCGCCGCCTCGCTGGCCGGAGCGGTGATGCTGACCGCCATCGCCGCCGGGCTGTTCATGCTTTCGGCCGATGGCAGCGTGCATGTCTACCGCCTCGGCGCCTGGCCCGCGCCCTTTGGCATCGTGCTGGTGCTCGACCGGCTGTCGGCGCTGCTGATCCTGCTGACCTCTGTGCTGGGGCTGATCGTGCTGATGCACTCCGCCGCCAGCGGCTGGGACACGCGGGGCCGCCATTTCCACGCCCTGATGCAGTTCCAGCTGATGGGCATCTGCGGTGCCTTCCTGACCGGCGACGCCTTCAACCTCTTCGTGCTGTTCGAGATCCTGCTCATCGCCTCCTACGGGCTGGCGATCCACAGCGGCGGCAAGGCGCGGCTAAAATCCGGCCTGCAATACGTCATCATGAACCTCGCCGGCTCGAGCCTGTTTTTGATCGCGCTCGGCACGCTTTACGCCACCACCGGCACGCTCAACATCGCCGACCTGTCGGTGAGGGTGCGCGAGATCCCGGTCGAGGAGGCGGCGCTGGTGCGGGTGGCGGCGATGCTGCTGATGATCGTCTTCGCGGTGAAGGCGGCGATGTTCCCGGTGCAGTTCTGGCTGCCGGGCACCTATGCCAACGCTCCTGCCCCGGTGGCGGCGCTGTTCGCGATCATGACCAAGGTCGGCGCCTATGCCATCCTGCGCATGCACACCGTGGTCTTCGGACCCGATGCCGACGCCATCGGCAGCCTGTCGCAGGACTGGCTGCTGCCGGCGGCGCTGATCACCGTGGCCATCGGTGGCTTCGGCGTGCTGGGGTCGCGGCGGCTGATGCCGCTCATCGCCTTCGCGGTGCTGGGCTCGACCGGCACGCTGATGCTGGCGGTCTCGGCCTTCACGCCCTATGCCGCCACTGCGGCGCTTTATTACCTGCTGCACTCGACCATGGCGACCGCGGCGCTGTTCCTCGTGGCCGATCTGCTGCTGGCGCGGCGCGAGAGCGGCGACCTGCTGAAGGCGGCGCCCGTGACGGTTCAGAACGGCTTCCTTGCGGCGCTGTTCTTTGCCGCCGCCATCGGCATCGCCGGCATGCCGCCGCTGAGCGGCTTTCTCGGCAAGCTTCTGGTGCTCGATGCGCTCCGGGTGTCGGACTACACGTGGCTGGTCTGGGCCGTGGTGCTGGTGGGCTCGCTGCTGACCATCGTGGGCTTCGCCCGCGCCGGCAGCCTGCTGTTCTGGAAATCGACCTCGGCGGAATTCGCCGCGCCGGAGCCCGAGCCGGAGGAAGAGCGCCCGCCCGCCAACACCATCGGACCGATGCTGGCCGCGCCGAGCATCCTTGCGCTGGCTTCGCTGGCGGCGCTGACGATCTTTGCCGGGCCGGTGTCGCGCCACATGGAGGCCACCGCCGAGCAGCTCTTCGATCCCAGCGCCTATGTGACCGCGGTGCTGGTCGACCAGGAGGGCACCAAGGACCCGTCGTCTAAGTCATCCTATGACGATGAGACTGAAGCGGGGGCCTATGACGAGGATGGCGCCGAGACCGGCGCGGCGTCTGAGGAGGGCTACTGACCATGTTGCGACGCGTCTTTCCGCACCCGATCCTGTCGCTGACGCTGGTGATCGTCTGGCTCATGCTGGTCAACAAGGTCACGCCGGGCAACCTGTTCCTCGGCGTGGTGTTCGGCATCGTCATCCCGGTGATGACCGCGCCCTACTGGCCCAACCGCCCGGCCTTGCGCGCACCGCTCATGGCCGCCGAATATGCGCTCGTGGTGCTCTGGGACATCATCGTGGCCAATTTCGAGGTCGCTGCGATCGTGCTCTTCAAGCGCCACGACAAGATCCGCTCGCAATGGGTCGTCGTGCCGCTCGAGCTGCGTTCGCCAGAGGCGATCACAGTTCTCGCGGGCACCATCACAATGACGCCGGGCACCGTCTCGGCGACACTGGCCGCCGACGGCGGCAGCCTGCTGGTGCACGCTCTCGACACCGATGACCCGGACGCGGTCCGGTATGAGATCAAGACCCGCTACGAGCGCCGCCTGATGGAGATCTTCCGATGATCGTCACCTACGCCCTGATCTTCGCCTTCGCCTGTTTCGGCTTCGGCCTGCTCTCGACCATGTGGCGCATGCTTGTGGGGCCGACCCAGGCCGACCGCATCCTTGCCCTCGACACCATGGTGATCAACTTCATCGCGCTGATCGTGCTCTACGGCATCTGGCAGGGCACCGCGCTCTACTTCGAGGCTTCGATGCTGATCGCCATGGTCGGCTTTGTCTCAACTGTCGCCTTGTGCCGCTTCGTGCTGCGCGGCGACATCATCGAGTGAGGAGGATCCGATGGATCAAGACCTGTCCCTGCTGGCCGAGCTTCTGGTGGCCTTCTTTCTCGTTGTCGGCGGCTTCTTCGCTCTGGTGGGCTCGATTGGCCTGATCCGGCTGAAGGACACCATGCAGCGGCTGCACGCGCCGACCAAGGCGACCACCGTGGGAGTCGGCGGTGCGCTGATCAGCTCGATGCTCTATTTCCTGCTGATCGAGAACCAGCTGTCGTTCCACGAACTGCTGATCACGCTGTTCCTGTTCCTGACCGCGCCGATCACCGCGAATTTCATCGCCAAGACCTACATGCAGGACAAGATCCGCCGCAAGGACCTGCCGGAGTCGGGCCGCGAGTACGGCTGGGCGCTTTACGATCACCCGCCCGAGATGACCGACGAGAGCAAGTGAGGCCGTTTCGGCCCCGCTTGTTCAGGCCTCGCTTTCTTCGAGCAGTTCGCGCGGGATGACAAAGCCCGTCGCGGTGCCGGTGCCGGGTTCGAGCGCTGACCAGTCGTCGATCTCGAAATCGGCCACCAGTGTTGCGCCGGTCGGGTAGTCGGCAAAGCGGGGGTGGCGCGGCGGAGTGGCCATCAGCTCGTCGGCGAACTCGGCGATGCCGGGGTTGTGGCCGACCATGATCACCGTGTCGCCTTCGGCCTCGGAAAGGCATTTCAGCATTGCCACCGGGCCGGCGTGGTAGAGCCGGTCCTCGTAGCGCGTCCCGACCTCCAGGTCGAGCAGGGCGAGGGTTTCGCGGGTGCGCGAGGCGCTCGAACAGAGCGCCTGATCCGGGGCCAGTCCCTGCGCGCGCAGCCAGTTCCCGAGCGCCTTGGCGCTGTTGCGGCCGCGCTTGTTGAGCGGACGCTGATGATCTGCACCGCCGGTCGACCAGTCCGACTTTGCATGTCGCATGAGGATCAGTCGTTTCATGCGCTCTCTCCCTTGTTGTCGTCCCAGTTTCCCATGAAGGCGGCCATGTGAAAAGCCGCCTGTTGGTCCTGCCTTTGAAGGTTTTGCGACAGCGGGCAGGCGCGGCGGGCGCGGCAGCCTCGCGTCCGGCAGCTCTGACCCTCCGCGCTGTGCAGAAAGCGCTGGCAGGCGGGCACGTCGTAGGGTGCGCCGGTGCCGAGCGCACCGACCGGGCAGGCGGAGGTGCAGGGATGGGTGGCGCAGGTCTCACAAGGGGAGGGGCTGGTGGCCGGGAGGGGCAGACGCTCGGGCAGGGCGATGGCGCCGCGATAGCTGATCATCAGCCCGACCTCCGCGTGCGCAGAAAGCCCGATGGGCGAGGGGAAGGCCTGTCCGCTTCGCTCGGCCCAACGCAGGAAGGGCGGCCAGGGCGGCCCGTCCGATGGCAGCACCGCTGTGCCGCCGAAGCGCTGCGCCAGCCCGCCCAGAACCCGTGCCGACCATCGGTCAAGCGGGTCTGGCCGATCGTCCTCGTACTCGGGCGAGGCCTCGACCAGAGTCCAGAGGCCCGGCTCGTCGGGCCCGAGCAGCACCAGCGTGCCAGTGCCCTCGGGGGCCTGATCGTCGGGCAGGGGGTGAAACGCCCCGCGCAGGGCGAGGCCGCAGGCGCGGGCGGCGCCGGACAGCGCCGCGAGGCTCACTCGCGCTCGCGCACCGGTGGCAGGTCGGCCGAGCGGATCAGCGAGCCGGCACCGTGCTCGGTGAAAAGCTCCAGCAGGCAGGCATTGGGCACCCGACCGTCGAGGATCACCACCGCGCGCACGCCTTCCTCGATCGCCTTCAGCGCGGTCTCGGTCTTGGGGATCATGCCGCCGGCGATGGTGCCATCGGCGGTCATCGCGCGCACGTCCTCGGGGGTCATGGCGGTTACGACCTCGCCGCTGGCGTTCTTGACGCCCGAGACGTCGGTGAGCAGCAGCAGCCGGTCGGCCTTGAGAGCGCCGGCAATGGCGCCGGCGGCGGTGTCGCCGTTGACGTTGTAGGTCTCGGTGACCTCGGTGCCGGTGGCCACCGGAGCGACAACCGGGATGATCCCGGCGTCGAAGAGGTCGCGCAACACCTGCACGTTCATCTCGATCGGGCGACCGACAAAGCCCAGTTCGGGATCGTCGGGTTCGCAGACGATGAGATCGTCATCCTTGCCCGAAAGGCCCACCGCGCGGCCGCCCTCGTCCATGATGGCCTGCACGATGCGCTTGTTGACGAGCCCGGTGAGCACCATCTCGACCACCTCGACGGTGGCCTTGTCGGTGACCCGCTTGCCGCGCACGAAGCGGCTCTCGATGTTGAGCCGCTTGAGCATGTCGTTGATCATCGGACCGCCGCCATGCACGACCACCGGGTTCACGCCGACCTGCCGCATCAGCACGATGTCCCGGGCGAACTCGGCCATGGCCTCGTCGTCGCCCATGGCGTTTCCGCCGAATTTCACCACAACCACGGCGCCGGTATAGCGCTGCATGTAGGGGAGGGCTTCGTTGAGCGTGCGGGCTGTGGCGATCCAGTCTCGGTTCATCTTTTGCTGCTTCATGTCTAGAAGGCATCCTTCCGATGCGGTCGATTTGCCTTCCTGTGTCCGGGATGACCGCGCGGGACGCAAGATTTTTCGTACGAAAAATCTCTGGGCGCGGCGGGCGGGCAAAAACTCTTCTGCGAAGAGTTTTCTCAGTCGAGCCCTGCGATGATGGCGCGCAGAAGGGCGATGCCGTCGCCTTTCTCGGAACTGGTCAGGACCAGCTCGGGAAACGCTGCCGGATGCTTGGCGAGCTTCTCGCGCACCTGTGCCAGAACCTTTTCGCGGTCCTTTTCCTTGACCTTGTCGGCCTTGGTCAGCACCGCCTGGAAGGTCACCGCCGAGCGGTCGAGCAGGGTCATGATCTCCTCGTCGACCGGTTTGACGCCGTGGCGCGCGTCGATCAGCACGAAGGCCCGTCGCAGCGAGACCCTCCCCGAGAGGTACTGCTTGAGCAACCGCTGCCACTTCTCGACCACCGCCACCGGCGCGTTGGCAAAGCCGTAACCCGGCAGGTCGACGAGGTAACGCTCCTCGCCGAGTGTGAAGAAGTTGATCTCCTGGGTGCGGCCCGGCGTGTTCGACGCCCGGGCAATCCCCTTCCGGCCGGTCAGAGCGTTGATCAGGCTCGACTTGCCGACATTGGAACGGCCGGCGAAGCAGACCTCGACCCGGTCGTCCGGGGGCAGGCCGTCCATGCCGACCACGCCCTTGAGGAAATCGACCTCGCCGGCAAACAGCTTGCGCGCGGCCTCGCGGGCGTCGTCCTCGGGCTCTTCGGCGAGCGGGAAGGGGAGCGATGTCATATCGGGGTAACCTCGTTGCCTGTGGCGATCATGCCGCCCTTCGTGACCCGCGCATAGACCCCGAAATCACGATGCCCCCAGCCGGTGTGCAGGGCGCGCACCGGTTCGGCGTCGCGCTGACCGGTCTCCGGGCTGGCCTCGGTGGCGCGGCAGCGGGTGATGCGCTCGGTGATCTCAAGCTCGACATCGCCGATCCGCAGGCGCTGGCCGATCCAGTCGAACTCGGCCCATGGCGCGAGCCCGTCGAGGATCAGGTTGCCGCGGAAACGCGCGATCTGCAGTGGCTGGCCGATGCGCTCCTCGAGCGCGCGCAGGCTGGCAAGGCTGAGGATCGACAGCTCGGCGCGGCCATTGTCCCCCATCCCCTGCGGGGGGGCGGGGACCAGCAGGCGCGGCGCCGGCGCGGTGTCCGGCCAGAGCGGGCGAACCCAGTCGATCAGCGCCGGGCCGTCGCTGCTTGGCGCGATGGCGACGTCCGGCCGGTCGGGGTGGGAGAGCGCGATGCGGCCGTCGGTCTCGGTGCGGGCCCGGATCGGGGCGAGCGCCGGGCCGCTGGCGACCACCAGGAAGTTCTTGCGCGGCAGCCAGCCGAGCTCTTCGGGGGCGGTCTCGTGGCGAAGCGCCCATGCCCGGTCTCCGGGCATGGGCGCATCCTGATCCAGGATCACCGTCTCAAGGGGTTCGGTTCCGATCCCCTTGATCGGGTAGCGCGCGATCTGGGCGAGCCTCGCGGTCATTTGCCCTTGGCGTCGCCGTCGGCCTTGGGCTTGCGCTTGAAGCCCGAGACGATGTTGCCGAACACGTCGGGCTTGTAGCCCTGGCTACGCATGATCAGGTACTGCTGGGTGAAGGTGATCGTGTTGTTGGTGATCCAGTAGACCACGAGCCCGCTGGCGAAGCCGCCGAGCATGAACATGAAGACCCACGGCATCCAGGCAAAGATCATCTTCTGCGTCGGGTCGGCGGGCGCCGGGTTCAGCTTCTGCTGCAGCCACATCGAGATGCCGAGCAGCAGCGGCAGGATGCCGATGAACACCAGCGCCAGCGTGGTACCCGGGGCCGGGGCCGCCCAGGGCAGCAGGCCGAAGAGGTTGAACAGCGAGGTCGGATCCGGCGTGGAGAGATCCTGGAACGGGCCGAACCAGGGCGCGTGGCGCAGCTCGAACGCCACGAAGATCACCTTGTAGAGCGAGAAGAAGATCGGGATCTGCAGCAGGATCGGCAGGCAGCCCGAGGCCGGGTTGACCTTTTCCTTCTTGTAGAGCGCCATCATCTCCTGCTGGAGCTTCTGGCGGTCGTCGCCGGCCTTCTCCTTGAGCTTCTCCATCTCCGGCTGAAGCTCTTTCATCTTCGCCATCGAGACGTAGGATTTGTAGGCCAGCGGGAACAGGATCGCCTTGATGATCAGCGTCAGGCCGATGATCGACCAACCCATGTTGCCGATCAGCAGGTGGATCTGGTGCAGCATCCAGAAGATCGGCTTGGTGAGGAAGAAGAACCAGCCCCAGTCGATCGAGTCGATGAAGCGCACGACGCCGGCATCCTCGTAGTCGCGGATGGTCTCGTATTCCTTGGCGCCGGCGAAGAGCTGGGTGGTGACCTCCTGGGTCTCGCCGGGGGCGAGGGTCATGGTCGGCAGCACCGCCTCGGTCTGGTAGATGTCGCGGCGCTCGTCATACTTGGCGGCCTGCTTGAACGGCGCGCCCTGCTGCGGGATCAGCGTGGTCATCCAGTAGTGGTCGGTGAAGCCGATCCAGCCCTTCTCGGTCACTTGCGTGACCTCGGCGCGGGCGCCTTCGCTCTGGTTCACGTCCATGTCGGGCATGTCGGAATAGCCGATCTCGGACAGCTTGCCGTCGGCAATCGCCACCACGCCCTCGTGCAGGACGAAGAAGTTCTTCAGATCCGCGGGCTCCCCATGGCGGGCGATGATGCCGTAGGGCGCGGCCGAGACGGTGCCTTCGCCGGCATTCTCGACCGACTGGGTGACCGAGAACATGAAGTCCTCGTCGATCGAGATGGTGCGGCGGAACACGAGGCCGGCGGGGCTGTCCCAGCGCAGGGTCACGGGGCTGTCGACGCTCAGGCTGTCGCCGCTCTCGAGCTCCCACGCGGTGTTGGCGCCGGGCACGTCGTCGAGCCCGAGGCCCGAGCCCGGGGCCCAGCCGTAGAGTGCGTAATAGGGGTTGCCGCCGCCCACCGGCTCGAGGATCTGCACGTTGGGCGAGTCCTCGTCGAGGGTGACGGTGTAGTCCTTCAGGATCAGCTCGTCGATGCGACCGCCGGTGAGCGAGATCGAGCCGCCGAGGCGGTCGGTGTCGATCGCCACGCGCGGCGCGTCGACGGTTTCGGCCTGCGCGGGGGCCGCAGCGGTATCGCCGCCGCCGGTGGTCGCGGACGGCGCGGCGGACGGCGTCGTGGCGGTGTCGCCTTCGACGGTTTCGACGGCGTTGGGGCCGGCCTGGTCCTGCAGCTGCTCTTCCGGGGGTGGGAAGAGCAGGAACCAGACGAGGATCACCACGAAGCTCAGACCGGTTGCGATGAGCAGGTTCTTGTTCTGATCGTCCATGCGAAGGCGCCGCCCTGTCCTTGGAAAAGTCACGCCGGGTTCAACAGGCAGGACCCCCAAAGGTCAAGCCGATTCCGGGTGTGGGGCGGGTTTTGTGACCAGATACGCGACGGTGCGCAGGGCTAGGCGGTGCCGGTGCTGCGCCCGATGTTCTGCGCCGCCGCGACCCGCTCGGCATAGCCGCGGGCCCAGTCGGCGAGCTGGTCGGCGGGCATCGGGCGGGCGATGCCGAAGCCCTGCACGTGGTCGCAGCCGAGCTGCGCCAGCAGCGCGTGCTCGGCCACGCTCTCGACCCCTTCGGCCACGGTCTCGAGGCCGAGCCGGTCTGCGAGGCCGAGCACGGCGGCCAGCATCCGGCGCTGTTCCTCGTCGCGGTCGACCCGGGTGACGAAGCTGCGGTCGATCTTGAGCCGGTGCACGGCAAAGCGGCGCAGCGCGGTGATCGAGGCGTGGCCTGTGCCGAAATCGTCGAGGTCGATCTGGCAGCCAAGCTGCGACAGCGCGGTGATGTTGCGGGCGACCACGCCTTCAGGCGCGTCGGCGATCACCGTTTCCAGCACCTCGACCCCGAGCCGCGAGGCGGGCAGGCCGAAGCGGTCGAGCTCCCATTTCAGGCGGGTGACCAGCCGGGGGTTGCGCAGCTCGACATCGGAAAAGTTCACGCTGACCCGGGGGATGGCGAGCCCGGTCTCGTCCCAGCGGCGCAGCGCCGAGAGGCTGTGGTCGAGCATCACCTCGCTCAGCCGGTCGAGCTGGCCGGCCTCTTCGAGCGCAGTGAGAAATTCGACCGGCGGTACGATGCCGCGTTCCGGGTGCAGCCAACGCGCCAGCGCCTCGACGCCGCTGATCGCGCCGGTGGAGGTGCAGAGCTGGGGCTGGAACCACGGCCGGATCTGGCCCTTGGCCAGCGCGCGCTCGACCTCTTCAAGCAGCGTCTTGCGGGCGCGGCGCTGGACCCGCATGCTCTCGGACCAGGCACGCACCGCGGAGGGGCCGTTGGCCAGCGCCTCGGTCAGGGCGGTGGCTGCGGCATCAATCAGCTGGGCGCCGCCGGCATGGTCGCGCAGGCGCGATGAGGCGCAGAAGCCGACGGCGACCGAAAGGAAATGCGTTCCGCCTTCGGTTTCGGCAGGTTCCTCGAGCGCGCGCTGCATGCGATTGGCCATCAGGAGCAGCGCTTCGAGGTCGAGCCGCAGCGAGGGCGAGAGCAGCACCAGAAAGCGCGAGTCGCCGATCCGCGCCACCCTGTCACCGCGGCGCAGCTGGCCGCGCAGCCGCTGCAGCAGGGTTTCCTGCAGGTCCTGCGCGACCATGTCACCGGCACGGCGGCGGATGACGTCGAGCCCCTCGGCCTCGACCAGGAAGCAGGCGGTGCCCAGTTTTGCCCCGGTGGCGCGAGCGATCATGTGATCGGCCAGCGCGGTGGCCGTGGCCAGATCAACGAGATCGGGCAGGGGCCGGTCTGGGTCGAGCGTGCCGGGGGCATCCTGCCCGGTCAGCGCGTAGGTCAAAGGCACCCCAATGGCGATGAAGATCAGCAGGACCTCGCCCCCGATCCAGAAGCCGGCCAGTGCCAGCGCCGGCAGGAAGGCCAGCATGTGGCTGCCATGAAGCCAGCGCGCGATCCGCGCGTGGTGCCGCATCAGTGCGACCCGGAGCATCGGTCTCATGGCCAGCCTCCCTCTTGCCGTGGACGGCGGGGGCAGGACTAGCGCACGGAAGTAACTCCGGACTTAACGCAAATCGGGAATATCGGGATCGTCGCCGCTCGGCTCGGCCGCATCGCGCATCAGCCCGGCGAAATCGAAGAGCTTGGGGTCGAGCATGTGCGAGGGCCGGATGTTCATCAGCGAGCGGAACATCACCTGCCGGCGGCCGGGGCTGTTCTTTTCCCACTGGTCGAGGATCTGCTTCACCTGCTGGCGCTGCAGCCCGTCCTGGCTGCCGCAGAGATCGCAGGGGATGATCGGGTAGTTCATCGCGCGGGCGAACTTTTCGCAATCGACCTCGGCCACGTGCGCCAGCGGGCGATAGACGAAGAGGTCGCCCTCTTCGTTGACCAGCTTCGGCGGCATGGTGGCCAACCGCCCGCCGTGGAACAGGTTCATGAAGAAGGTCTCGAGGATGTCATCGCGGTGGTGGCCCAGCACCACCGCCGAGCAACCCTCTTCGCGGGCGATTCGGTAGAGGTTGCCGCGGCGCAGGCGTGAGCACAGCGCGCAGAAGGTGCGGCCCTGCGGCACCTTGTCGACGACGATCGAGTAGGTGTCCTGGTACTCGATGCGGTGCGGCACCTGCATGTCTTGGAGGAACTTCGGCAGCACTGTCGCCGGAAAGCCCGGCTGGCCCTGGTCGAGGTTGCAGGCCAGAAGCTCGACCGGCAGCAGGCCGCGCCATTTCAGCTCGTGCAGCACCGCGAGCAGGGTGTAGCTGTCCTTGCCGCCGGACAGGCAGACCAGCCACTTCGGCATGCCGCCATCCTCGCGGCGTTCGACCATGCCATACTGCTCCACCGCCTCGCGCGCGTTCTGCACGATGCGCTTGCGCAGCTTCTTGAACTCTGTGCTTTTGGGAGCGCCGTAGAACAGCGGGTGAATATCGTCGGCTTCATCGAACATGCGCTGGCAGATACGCGGGGAATGCGCGTCAGGCAAGAGCTCTGCGGGAACGCCGCGGGCGCGGCGGGCGTTGTGCACGAGATCAGCCAAGGAGGATCCCATGAAAACTGCATCCCTGCTTCTCGCAGCGGTCACCGCCACCGGCCTCGCCGCGGGCGCCCACGCCCAGGACGCCATGGGCGGCCAGTCGCCCGCCGCGATGGCCATGCTCAAGGACGCCGAAGGCGCCACCGTCGGCATGGCCGAAATCTACGAGACCGCCGAGGGCGTTCTGATCCATGTCGAGGCCGACGGGATCCCGGAAGGCTGGCACGGCTTCCACCTGCATGAGACCGGCGACTGTTCTGCCTCGGATTTCACCTCGGCCGGCGGCCACTATGCGCCGGACGGCAAGGTGCATGGCATGCTTTCGGGCAATGAGCCGCATCCGGGCGACCTGCCGAACGTCTACGCGACGGCGGATGGCGACGTCGCGGCAGAGGTCACGAGCACCGCGCTGACGCTCGACGGCGACAGCGCTCCGATCCTCGACGACGATGGCTCGGCCTTCATCATCCATGAAGGGCCCGACAGCTACGGAGAAGAGGCTGGTGCCGGATCGCGCATCGCCTGCGGCGTGGTTGAGGCCGCATCCTGAGGCGCTAGTCGCGCTTTCGCGGTTCGGGGACATTGTCGATCCCCGAGCCGCCCCACGGGTGGCATCGCAGGATGCGACGGGCGGCGAGCCAGCTGCCCTTGAACGCGCCGTGCTTTTCCAGCGCCTCCATTGCATAGGCCGAGCAGGTCGGCTGGAAGCGGCAGCCATGACCGACCCAAGGCGAGAACACGAGGCGGTAGAATCGCACCGGCAAGGCCACGATATGGGCCAGTGGACTCACTTCGACGGGCCGTGGATCTTGCGCAGGGCGTATTCCAGATCCTTGATCAGCAGTTCGAAGGGCCGCTCGGCAGTGGCGTCGCGGCGGCCGATCAGCACGTAGTCCCAACCCGGTACGCCCTTCGTGGGCAGGGTCAGACGCGCGACCTCGCGCATCCGGCGCTTGGCGCGGTTGCGCGCCACGGCGTTGCCGACCTTCTTGGAGCAGGTGAACCCCACGCGCACCGTGTCGGAGCCGTCATCGCGCTCGCGCGCCTGTACCAGCATCGCGTTGGCCGGCTGACGCCGGGCGCGGGCGGCCGCGAGGAATTCGGGCCGCTTGCGCAGGGTTTCGATCCTGGCCTTGATGTCTTCGCTCATTCCAGCGCCCTCAGATCACGACGAAAATCCGCTTCGGACGCATCCAAAGCGGCTTTTCTGTCGATCCATGCGTCCCGCTTCGCCAAGGCGAAGCGTGCGACTCAGGCGCTCAGCTTCTTGCGGCCGCGGGCACGGCGCGCGTTCAGAATCTGACGGCCGGCCTTGGTCGCCATGCGGGCGCGGAAGCCGTGACGGCGCTTGCGAACCAGGTTCGACGGCTGAAAGGTGCGTTTCATCGCGCTCTACTCCGTTTCTCGGGCAGCCCAGGACGGATTCGCCGGGCCATGTCATTCGAAGCCCGTCCTATAGGGAGGTGAGGGGCGCGTGTCAAACCTCTATCTCGCAGGATTGCAACATTCCGGAGCGGGGCAGGGCGGGGACCTCCCCGTATGTTACAGTTTGGGCAGGGGGAGGTCAAAACCCCGGGTTTCCCGTCACCGCCGATCAAGGCGACGTGAGAGGGCTGTTGCGATGCGACCGCCTGACGCATCTTGGATGGCATGACCGACACGCACCAGACCCGAGAGGCTGACATGGCCGAGACGCCGAAGCGCAGCCTGACCCGCCACCTGCCGCTGGCGATCATCCTGATCGTCGCCGTCACCGGCTTCTTTACGCTGCGGGATTACCTCAGCTTCGACACGCTGAGCGACAATCGCGAGGCGCTGCTGGCCTTGCGAGACCAGCATTACCTGCTGATCGCCGGGGGATTCGTGCTGGCCTATGTCGCCATCGTCGCCTTCTCTCTGCCCGGCGCCGCGGTGGCCTCGGTCACCGGGGGCTTCCTCTTCGGGCTTGCCGCCGGCACCGTGTACAACGTGCTGGCCGCCACCGTGGGCGCGGTGCTGATCTTCCTCGCCGCCCGGGCCGGGCTTGGCGCCACGCTCTCGGAGAAGATGGACGCCTCGGAGGGCAAGCTTTCGAAAGTGCGGGAACGGCTGCGCGAGAACGAGATCAGCGTGATGTTCCTGCTGCGGCTGGTGCCGGTGGTGCCGTTCTTCGTGGCCAACCTTCTGCCGGCGCTGGTCGGCGTACAGTTCCGCAACTTCGTGCTGACCACGGCGCTGGGAATCATCCCCGGCGCACTGGTCTTTACCTCGATCGGGGTCGGCGTGGGCGAGGTCTTCGACCGCGGCGAAGCGCCGGACCTGAGCCTGCTCTGGGCGCCGCATATCATCCTGCCGCTGTTGGGCCTCGCGGCCTTGGCGGCGCTGCCGATGGTGATCAAGGCGGTGCGCGGCAAGACCGAGATTTGAAGGGAATATAGTGATGAAGACGGATCTTCTGGTGATCGGCGCGGGCTCCGGCGGGCTTTCGGTGGCGGCCGGCGCCGCGCAGATGGGCGCCTCGGTGGTGCTGCTCGAGCGCGGCGAGATGGGCGGCGACTGCCTAAACTATGGCTGTGTGCCGTCGAAGGCGCTGATCGCCAGCGCCGCGCGCGCCTCCTCGATGGCCCATGCCGCGCCCTTCGGCGTGGCCAGCGTGACGCCGCAGGTGGATTATGCCGCCGCGCAGACCCACGTGGCCGAGACCATCGCCCGAATCGAGCCGATGGACAGCCAGGAGCGCTTCGAGGGCTTCGGCGTCACGGTGATCCGGGAGCATGGCCGCTTTATCTCGCCCACCGAGGTGCAGGCGGGCGCGCATGTCATCTCGGCCCGGCGCATCGTGCTGGCCACCGGCTCCTCTCCGTTCGTGCCGCCGATTCCGGGCCTGTCCGATGTCCCCTACCTGACCAACGAGACGCTCTGGCAGCTGCGCGAGCAGCCCGAGCACCTGGTGATCATCGGCGGCGGCCCCATCGGGCTCGAGATGGCGCAGGCGCATCGCAGGCTTGGCAGCCGTGTCACGGTGATCGAGGCGCAGAAAGCGCTCGGTCGCGAAGATCCCGAGATGGCCGCCATCGTACTCGAGGAACTGCGTGCCGAGGGTGTCGAGATCCTCGAAGAGACGCAGGCGCAGCGGATCCGCGGCAGTGACGGGGCCATCGCGGTCGAAACCGTCAACGGCGCGGTGCAGGGCTCGCATCTCCTGGTCGCGGTCGGGCGCAAGGCCAACATTGAGGGGCTCGGGCTCAAGAAGGCCGGGATCGAGACCACCAAGGCCGGCATCAAGGTCGACGAGGGGCTGCGCACGACGAATCGCCGGGTCTATGCCATCGGCGACGCTGCCGGCGGGCCGCAATTCACCCATGTGGCGGGCTATCACGGCGGGCTGATCGTGCGGAACGCGCTGTTTGGCCTTCCGATCAAGGTGAAGCCCCGGATCCTGCCGCGCGCCACCTACACCGCGCCCGAGCTGGCGCAGGTCGGGTTGACCGAGGCCGAGGCGCGGCTCGAGCATGGCGATGCGCTCGAGGTCGTGCGTCTGCCCTACCAGCACAACGACCGCGCCATCGCGCAGCGCCAGACCACCGGCCTGCTCAAGGTGATGGTGGTCAAGGGGCGCCCGGTCGGCGCCTCGATCGCGGGCGCGCAGGCGGGCGACCTGATCGGGCTCTGGGCGCTTGCCATCGGATCGAAACTCAAAATGAGCGCGATTGCAGGGATGGTTGTGCCCTATCCCACCATCGCAGAGCTTAACAAACGCGTCGCGGGAACCTATTTCTCTCCCCGTCTGTTTGAAAACGAAACAGTGAAAAGAATTGTAAGACTGGTGCAGCGCTGGCTGCCCTGACGGGACAAGCAGTACTCTTGATGCTCAACTCTCTTTCCGGCCGCTTCCTGATCCTCACGACGGTGTTCGTGATGCTGGCCGAGGTGTTGATCTTCGTGCCCTCCGTCGCCCGATTCCGCGCCGACTATCTCACCGACCGTCTCGAGCGGGCGCAGATCGCCTCTCTGGCGCTGCTGGCGGACGACATGCTCGACCCAGATCTCGAGCGCGAGCTTCTGGCCAATGCCGGGGTCTACAACGTTGCCCTTCAGCGCAACGCCACGCGCGAGCTGATGCTGTCGTCAGAGGTCCCCGGGCCGGTGGCCGAGAGCTTCGACCTGCGCGAGGCCGGGCCGGTCACGCTCATGCATGACGCGCTGGTGCGCTTGGCGAGCCCCGAGCCCGAAGTCATCCGAGTGCTGGGCTACCCGTCGCAACAGGCCGGCCAGCTCATCGAGATCACCATGGAGGCCGGACCGCTGCGCAGTGCCATGCTGGATTACGGCGTCCGCATCCTGCTGCTCTCGGCGGTGATCTCGGTGATCACCGCGCTGCTGCTGTTCCTCGCTGTGCGACGGCTGCTGGTGCGCCCGATCAAGGGCGTGGTCGGCCACATGATCCGCTTTGCCGAGGCGCCGGAGGATGCGCGCCGCATCATCAAGCCCTCGGCCAGCGTGAAGGAGCTGCGCGAGGCCGAGGAGGCGCTTCAGTCGCTGCAGACCCAGCTTGCCGCGAGCCTGCGGCAGAAGGAGCGGCTGGCGCAGCTTGGCGGCGCGGTGGCGCGGGTGAGCCACGACCTGCGCAACATCCTGACCTCGGCACAGCTTTTCACCGACCGCATCGAGATGTCCGAGGACCCGTCGGTCAAGCGCATGGCCCCGAAGCTGGTGGGCTCGATCACCCGCGCGGTGTCGCTCTGCGAGAACACGCTGGCCTTCGGGCGCGCCGAAGAGCCGGCCCCGGTGCTGACCCAGTTCAATCTCGCCGAACTGGTCAACGAGGTGCTCGAGGCCGAGCGTCTGGCGATCGACGAGCATGACGTGAGCCTCTCCGAGGATATCCCCGCCACGATGCAGATGCGCGGCGATCCGGAACAGATCTACCGGGTGATCGGCAACCTGGTGCGCAACGCGCGGCAGGCGATCACCGGCACCGGCCAGCCCGGTGAGATCAGTGTCGCCGCCTGGGCAGACGATACCGAATGGGTGATCGAGGTGACCGATACCGGCCCCGGCCTGCCGCCCAAGGCACGGGAGCACCTGTTCCAGCCCTTCCAGGGCGGTGTGCGCAAGGGCGGGGCGGGGCTTGGCCTTGCCATCGTCGCCGAGCTGGTGCGCAACCACGGCGGCACGCTGCAGCTGGCGCGCTCGGACGAGAGCGGCACCTGTTTCGAGATCCGTCTGCCGATGGGAGAAATGGGCTGAACGAAATTTCTTCGAAAAACATTCTGGCCCCCCTTGCGCATCTTCGCGGGTAAGTCTAAACCCCGCCTCCACGGACCGATAGCTCAGCTGGATAGAGTACTTGACTACGAATCAAGGGGTCGGGGGTTCGAATCCTCCTCGGTCCGCCAGTTTCCGGGAAGCCCGCTGCATAGCGCAGCGGGCTTTCTTATTTTCTGCTCGGAAAACCAGACGCTTATCCACGCGCTGTGGACTGCAATCCGCAATATGTGCGCGGGCTCTGTAACAGAGTCGCAGTGCTTGGAGTGTCAGGGGCGAGGTTTCAGAGACTCGGCGCTGAGCGCGGGTGAGGGCAATCGCCTGAAGATCAGCGCGCCAGCGTATGCCCGCCACGTTCGGCAGCAGGACTGGGCCGCTGGCAGACGCGGCGAGTCGGTCGTCGTGAGTCTGCGGCGGGTTTCCTTGTGCGAGAGAAAACCGCAGCCATTTTCGCCGAGGGCGAATCGCTGCCGACCCCGAGCTGCGTGCGCTCTACGATCCCGGCCCCGTTCGGACTGCCCTTCTTGGTGAGGATCTACGGTGTGCTTGGCCGTCTGCCCCCCCCTGAACGCGATGCCGGCACGTTCGGGCGGGCAAACGATGCGGGTGCGGTCTGCCTTGAGCGGGGAACGCCCGATGAGGCAGCAATCCGCCGTGCCTTGACCGACCGGATGGGCGCTAACGACTTCCCCGCAGGCGCGATGGGGCCCAAGGTGGAGGCGGCGCAGAACGTTGTCTGCGTCAGCGGCAAGCGCGCCGTGATCCGTGCCCTCAGGGATGCCGCCGTACGGTGCGGCGAAACCGGCATCGCCATCGACCCGGAGGTCGCCCCGTTTGGACTGGTGCGCGTGCAGGCGCGGGCCACCCCCAGTTTGAGAAGGAAACGATCATGAGAGACCGGATCGCCCAGAGTGTTCCCGACCATGAGGCCGGCATCGGAACCGCTGCGCCCTGGACCCGGAGCGGCGAAGACGTTGCGGCCGGTCTGCACTGTGACGCCGGCACCGGTCTCTCCATGTCGGAGGCACAGCAACGCCTCGACCGGCACGGGCCCAACAGGCTTGCCGAGGGCAAGCAGACCTCGCCCCTGACGCTCTTGCTCGGCCAGTTCAAGAATCCGCTGCTGATCATCCTGATGATCGGCGCGGTGATCTCGCTTCTGACCGGCCACATGGTCGATGCCATCGCCATCGCCGTGATCGTGGTGCTGAACGCGGTGATCAGCTTCTACCAGGAGTTCAGTGCCGCCCGCTCGCTCGCTGCGCTGCGCGAGATGGCCGCGCCGCTGGCCTTCGTCAAACGCGACGGCGAATGGGCCGAGATCCCCGCCGCCGACATCGTCCCCGGCGACATCCTGCGCTTCAAGGCCGGCGACATCATCGCCGCCGACGTGCGCTTCCTCGAGGCCGCCCGTCTGGCGGTGGACGAGGCTGCGCTGACCGGCGAATCCGAGCCCGTCGACAAGCACATCCTGGCGATCGACGATCCCGAGCTGACGCTGGCGGACCGGCTCAACATGGGCTTCATGTCGACCAAGGTGACCAGTGGGACCGGCCTTGGCATCGCGACCTCGACCGGGATGCAGACCGAGGTCGGCCATATTGCGCATATGATGGCCACCACCGAAGAGCCCAAGACGCCCCTGCAGGAGCGCATCGAGAAGCTCTCCAAGGTGCTGATCGCCGCGGCGCTGGGCGTGGTGGCGGTGGTCATCGGCATCGGGATCTTCCACGGCATGAGCCTTTCGGAGATGCTGACCACCGCGATCTCGCTCTCGGTCGCCGCCATTCCGGAGGGCCTGCCGACGGTCGTCACCATCGTTCTGACGCTGGGGTCGCAGCGGATGGTCCACAACAACGCGCTGGCGCGAAAGCTGGCGGCGGTCGAGACGCTGGGCACCACCTCGGTAATCTGCTCCGACAAGACCGGCACGCTGACCCAGAACCAGATGCAGGTGATGCGGCTCTGGGCCGGCGGCAAGACATGGGATCTGACTGGCGAGGGCTTCGACCCCACGGGCGACTTCCTCGATGCCGAGGGCCGTGCCGCTGTGATCGCCGAGGAACAGGACCTGGCCCATATGCTCGAGGTCTCGGTCTACTGCAACGAGGCCGAGCTGATGCTCAAGGATGGCCGCCACGCGGTGCAGGGCAACCCGACCGAGGGCGCGCTGGTCGTCGCCGGCGCCAAGGTCGGCATCAGCCGCGACGCGCTGAAGAAGGACCATTACGACATCCTCCAGTCCTTCCCCTTCGACAGCACGCGCAAGATGATGAGCATGCATGTGCGCACGCCCGACGGTCGCAAGGTGTTGGTCGCCAAGGGGGCGCCCGACGTCATCATGTCCCGCGCCAAGGGGATCTTGCTGAATGGCGAGATCCGGCCTCTCGACGATGGTATCCGGGCGCAGGTCGAGGAGGTGATCGAAGATTTCGGTGGCCGCGCGCTGCGCACGCTTGCCGTGGCCTTCCGCTATGCCGAGGACGGCACCTTCGATCCCGCGGACCCCGAGCATGACATCGTGCTGCTGGGTGTCCACGGTATCATGGATCCGCCGCGACCCGAGGTGAAACGCGCCGTGGCCGACGCCACCTCCGCAGGCATCCGCACGGTGATGATCACCGGCGACCACGCGGTGACGGCGCAGGCCATCGCCGAGCAGATCGGCATCCGCACCTCCGAGGCGCAGACCGTGCATACCGGGCACGAGATCGACGGCATGGATGACAGGCGGCTGGCCGAGGTCGCGAAGAACGCCGCCGTGTTCGCCCGCGTCACGCCCGAGCACAAGCTGCGTATCGTCAAGGCGATGCAGGCCAATGGCGAGGTTGCCGCGATGACCGGCGACGGGGTCAACGACGCGCCGGCCCTGCGCACCGCCGACATCGGCGTGGCGATGGGCATCACCGGCACCTCGGTCGCCAAGGACAGCGCCGCGCTGGTGCTGCTCGACGACAACTTCTCGACCATCGTCAGCGCCGTGCGCGAGGGCCGCAGGATCTATGACAACCTGCTCAAGTTCGTGCGCCAGGCGTTGACCTCGAACGTGGCCGAGGTGTCGACCATCCTGTTCGCCTTCCTGCTCATGGGCAACGAGCCGCTGATCCCGCTCGCCCCGCTGATGATCCTCTGGGTCAACCTCGTCTCCGACGGGATCCCGGCACTGGCGCTGGGCTTCGAGGAGGCCGAGCACAACGTCATGCGGCGCGCCCCGCGGACCCGGGACCACGACCTGTTCTCGGACGGCATGAAGGAGCGCATCCTGATCCGCGGCCTCGCCGTGGGCGGCATCAGTTACTACACCTTCTCGCAGGGGCTGGCGATGGAACTTGGCTTCGAAATGGCGCAGACCATGGCCTTCGTGACCATCATGTTCGCGCAGCTTTGGCATGTCTTCGATGCCCGCACGACCACCACGCTGTTCCGCAAGTCGCCCTTCGGCAATCCCAAGCTGCTGATGGCGGTCGGAATCTCGCTGGCGCTCTCGGCCATCGCCGTCTACTCGCCCTTCGGCCATTACGTGCTGGGCACCGCCAGCCTGCCGCTGAGCATCCTGCTGGCCTGCGCCTTCATTGCGGCGGTCCCGACCTTCGTGCTCTCGGGCATCAAGGAGGTCTTCGGGTTCAAGTTCCTCTGAGCCTTGCTCTCCGCGCAAGAAACAAGACCCGGCGTTTCCGCGCCGGGTCTTTCAGCGTTGACTGGTCGGGCTTCGAGGGGCGGGGGATATCCTGCCACCCCGCCACTCCCTCCGGCGGTCGCGGAGCACCGGTATCGAGGGCGTCAGTCCAAGGGACTATGGCGGCGATTGCGCTCGGCTCGAGGTCGCGGAGCGTGGTCTTGACCTGATCGCTGGCAGCCGACCCGCGGGGTCGCGGGCCCGAAGGCCCGCCCCGCGAGGTCAGTAGTCTTTCTCGAAATAGATCCCGAGGCCGCTGTCGCCGCCGGTGTCGGCACTGGCGCGAGCCTTCACGTTTCGGTTGATCTGGTAGTTCAGGTTGATCGACGTCTCGCCGCCGGAATCGACCTCTACGTCCGTATAGAGATCGTCGCTGATATACTTGCCCAGACGCAGCCCGGCATTGCCCTCGTCATCGGTGGTGACGTCGAAATCATCCAGCCCGAAGCCTCTGCGCAGGTTGCCGACGATGCCTTCACCGCCCTGACCGGCCAGCGTGTTGACCGCCGCCGCGATGCGCAGCGCCTGCAGCGCCGACAGTTCGGTCACGTCGCGCCCGAACAGCAGCAGGGCCAGCACCTCTTCCTCGGGGCGCGAGGGGTTGGAGCTGAAGGTCACCTCGGGCTCCGTCGCCTCGCCCTCGATCGACACGGTCACCACGGTGCCGTCGCGCTCGGCGGTGGCCTCGACCTCGATGGTCGGGACGAAATCACCGGTCAGGCGCAGGATCGCGGTGTCGAGCGTCAGGCGCTGGCCGAGGATGTCGAGCCGGCCGCGGATCAGGTCGAACCGGCCCACCGGCACGATGTCCTGCGAAGTGCCCGTGATCCTCAGTGAGCCGCCAAGCTCGGCATCGAGGCCGCGGCCGCGCACGAAGATCCGTGACGGCGCCCGGATTTCGAGATCGAGCGGCAGGGTGTAGGCGGAGCCGCCGCGGGAGCTGCCGGTCTCGATCAATCCGGCGCGGGCGCGGGTCTGGCGCACCGGGGCGGGCTCGGAGAGATGGGTGAGCGTGAAGCCGCGGCTGCCCGGCCCGAGGCCGGTCTCGGGGATGCGCAGCTCGGCCTGTTCGATGTCGATGCGGCCGCCGATGGTCGGTCCGGTGAGCAGGGGACCCTGCACCGTCACCCGCCCGCCGGCGGTGGCCTGGTAGAGCCGGCGATCCTCTAGCAGCAGCTCGCGCATCTGGACCGTGAGGTCTGCGCTGTAAGGCGCGTTCAGCCCGATGGTGCCGGAGGTCTCGAGACGCCCGCCGGTGGCGAGCTGGCCGGTGACGTCGAGCCGCACCTGACCGCCGCCGAGATTGGCGTTGATGTTGATGCCGTTGAGCGAGAGGCCCGGCCCCGGCAGCACCACCTCGGCGCCGTTCACCGTGACGGTGCCCGCCAGCGAGGACGGTGCCAGAGGCCCGTTGAGGCGCAGGTTCAGCTGCGCCATGCCCGAGAGCAGGTTGGGCTCGGCGATCTGGTTGGCGAGCGCCAGCGGCGCGTTGCCGGCGATGGACAAGTTGGCGCTGTCGAAGCTCTGCGCCAGCGTGCCCGAGACCGTCGCCTGCGTGCCGCCGGGGGCGTTGATCCGGGTGTCGACCTGCCACGGCCCGTTGCCGGAACCGCCAAGCGTGCCGCTGGCGGTGGCTCGGCCCGGAAGCTGCGGCACGATCACGCCCAGATTGTTCAGCGCCACGTCATAGCTCAGTGCGCTGTCGCCGGACTGGCTCAGCGTGCCGTTCATCGTGGCGGTGATCTGCGAGGTGGTCACGTCGAGCTCTTCGACGGTGATGTTGCCGTCGTCGTCGCGCCTGGCCGAGACCACGGCGCTGCCGCTGCCGCCAGCAAGCCTGTCGGCGATCTCGATGCCGGTGGCGAGGTCGCGCGTGTTGAGCGTACCATCGGCGCTGAATGCACCCGTGGCCAGCGTGTAGCTGCCCGCGCCGTCGAAGCTCACCGAGCCGCGCAGGGTCTGCCCCGTGAGCGGCGCATAGGCCGCCAGGGAGCCCACCGAGGCGGTGCCGTCGAAGCCCACGGTTCCGACCTGGCCTTCGTCGGTCTTGCTCGCGGTGACGATGCCGCCGGCCAGCGTCTGCCCGGGACCGCGTGCGGTAAAGTCGAGCCGGTAGGCCTCGGCGCTTTCCTGCAGGTCGCCCGAGACCGAGACGCTGCCCGACATGCCGGGCGCGACCGGGCTCAGGTCGGGCAGGGTGAGGTTGAAGGTGGCAGTGCTGCCGTCGCCCACGAGGTTGCCGTTGGCGGTGAGCTGGATGCCCGGCCCGTCGACATCGGCGCGCCGGATGGTGATGCCCTCGGCATCGCGCGAAACGTCGATCTCGGTGCGAGTGGTTCCGCGCAGAAGCCCGTCGACCTGCTGGATGCCGATGGCGAGATCGTTGGTGACCAGCGTGCCGTCGGCGTCGAAATAGCCGCTCTCGAGCGCGTAGGCGCCTTCGCCGTCGAAGCTGAAAGAGCCGTCGAGCTCGCGGCCTGCGAGGTCGGCAAAGGCCGACAGGTCGCCGCCGGCTGCGGTGCCGTCGAAGCTCACGTCCGCGATTCCGCCATCTTCGGCCTTGGTCGCGGTCACGTTGCCGTCGATTTGGGTCTGAGCCGGGCCGGTGGCGGCGAGGTTCAGCAGGTAGGCCTCGGCGCTTTCCTCAAGCGTGCCGCGCAGGGTGGCGCGGCCCGCGAGACCCTCGGCACGCAGCCGGGTGAGATCGGGCAGGGTGATGTCGAAGCTCGCCGAACTGCCGGCGTCGAGCAGCGTGCCGGTGGCGGTCATCTCGAGGCCGGGGCCATCGACCTCGGCGCGGCGGATGGTGATACCGTCCGCATCGCGGGTCACGTTGACCTCGGCGTCGGTGGTGCCCTGCAGTAGCCCGTCGACGGCGTCGATGCCGATCTCCACGTCGCGGGTCTGCAACGACCCGTCGGCGTCAAAATAGCCGGTTTCGAGCGTGTAGCTGCCGCTGCCCTGAAAGCTCGCCGCGCCGTCCAGAGGGCGGTCTGCGATGGCGGCAAAGGCAGAAAGATCGGCGGCCGAGGCATCGCCGGTGAAGCCCACCGACACGACGCCGCCATCCTCGCCCTTGCCGGCGGTCACAACGCCGTCGAACTGGGTGTTGCCGGGACCGGACGCCACGAGGTCGAGCGCGTAGGCGTCCTCGCCCTCGTCGAGGGTGCCGGTCAGCGTGGCCGCGCCGCTCATCGCGGGATCGACCAGCGACAGGTCGGGCAGGGTAAGGTCGAACTGGCCGGTGCTTGCGCCAGTCTGCAGCTGTGCGTCGGCGGTGACGACGATGCCCGGCCCGTCTAGATCGAGGTTACGCAGGAACGTGCCCTGCTCGGTGCGCGCCGCGGTGGCGTCGAGCGTCAGGTTGCCGGCCAGCAGGCCGTCGACCTGCGGGATTCCTGCGGCGAGATCGGTGGCGTTGCCCGCCACGGTGATGTCGAAACGGCCCGAGACCGGCTCGGCCCGGCCCGAGACGCGCACATCGGCGTCGCCGCCCAGCGCGCGCCCGGCAAGGCCGGAGAAACGGGCGAGATTCTCGGCGCGGATCTGGAGGTCCGGCTCGATGGCCGGGTCGGCACCCTCGGTCAGTCCCGAGAGCACCACGTCGCCCTGCACGCCGATGCCCGCGCCGGTCAGGTCGATGCCGGTGATCTCGAGCGGCGAGCCCTGCTGCCAGTCGAACTGCAGCGCGCCGGTCATCGCGTCACCGGTTGCCTCGGCCAGTGAAGCATCCGAGAAGGCCAGCCCCGTCACGTCGAGGTTCAGCTGCCCGCGCACCGCGCCGGGCAGGCTGCTAGTCTCGTTCTTGGCGATGACGCCGGCGCCGGAGAGCTGGGCGCTTTGAAGCGACATCTCGGGGCGGTCGAGCCCCTGCAGCGCCAGCTCAAGCGTGAATTCGTCGCCCACCGAGGCGTCGAAGAACAATGACAGCGTCGCCTGTTCGAGCAGCGTCTCGTCCTGTGCGAAGGCGAGCCGCACCGGGCTGCCATCTTCGGAGGCGATGCGGCCCGACAGGCGCAGCCGCTCGGGCCAGCCCTCGGCGCCGATGCGCGCCTCGCCGTCAAGCGACATGGCGGCGGTCTCGAGCGTCAGCTCGTCGAGCTCAATGGCGCCGCCTGTTTCGAGGATGCCACTGGTGCGCAGCAGCTGGTTGTCGCCGAGAAAGGCGCGCTGCTCTTCCGGCAGCAGCGGTCGCAGGTCGCCCTCGAGATCGGCGGCAAAGCGGTGGCCCTGCTCTTCGATGCCTTCCAGCGTGACCTGACCGGCAAAGCGGTCCTCGCCATCGGTGGCGAGCGTGAGATCGGCGGTGAAATCGTCGACCACGCCCTCGCCCTGCACCGCGAGGCGGATCGGCGGGGCGCCGGGCAGGCCCATCTTGGTGGTCAGCAAGCCGCCGGAGCCTTCCTCGAGCACGAGATCGACCAGCAGCTCGCGGCTGTCATTGGCATAGCTGCCGGTGAAATTCAGCGCGTCGGTGGGGCCGTTCTGCCGCACCACGGCAAGCTCGACATTGCCCTCGCCATCGGCGAGCTGTGCGGTGCCCTCGACATTGAGAGTGACCTCCTCGCCGATCACCGGCGCGCCAAGCTCGACGGCGTCGATGGCGAAGCGGCCGACATTGACCGAGACCGGCAGGTCGGGCAGCGCGAAGCTGCCGCCACTGGCCTCCGGGGCCGGCGCGGCAGAGCCGGAGGCGGGCAGGCGGGCCAGGTCCAGTCGCTCGGCGCTCAGCTCGTCGACCTGCAGCCGGCCGCGCAGCAGGGCAAGACGGCTCCAGTCGAGCTCGGCGTTCTCCAGCGTCAGCCAGATGCCCTGATCGTCGGCAATGGTCAGGCGCTCCATCGTGGCCTGCGAGCTCAGCGCGCCGCGGAAGCCGCGCACCGTCACGTCCATGCCGTCGCCCGAAAGCGCGTTCTCGATCAGACGTTCAAGCCGGGTGCCCTCGTCGTCTTCCTGCGCCATCGCGGGCAGGGACAGTCCGAGAAGCAGGGAGAGGAGGAGGAGAAACCGTTTCAAAATGCCTGACCTATGCCGATGTAAAGCTGTACCCCTTCGCCGGTATCGCCCGAGACCGGGCCGGCGACGTCGACCCTGAGCGGGCCGATCGGGGTCGAATATCGCACGCCGAGACCGGCGCCCGCGTGCCAGTCGCCCTCGGTGCCGGGGGCGCTGGCCTCGCTGATGTAGCCCGCGTCCGCGAAGGCGACCACGCCCCATGTGTCGTTGATGTCCTGCCGCAATTCCGTCGACAGTCCGAGGAAGCTGCGACCGCCGGTCTCGTTGCCGTCGAACTCGACGGTGAGCGACTGGTAGGGCTGGCCGCGCACGGTGCCGGCGCCGCCCGAATAGAACAGGAACTCGGGCTGGGTGTCCTCGAGCTCGGCACCCACCACCGAGCCAAGCTGAAGCCGGCCGGCGAGCACGGTGCTCTTGCTCTCGCCAAAGCCGTGATAGCCGCGCAGATCGGTAAAGAGCCGTGCGCCGTGGCCCTCGCCGTCGAGATTGTAGAACGGTGTCAGCTCGGCATCGAGATACCAGCCCGAGGTCGGGTCGAGGTCGATGTCGCGCTTGTCCCATGTCAGCGAGAGCGGCAGCGTGAACAGCAGGAACTCGCGCTCGCCAAGATCGTCCTCGGTCTGCGAATAGAGCAGCCCGACACCGATCTCGCCGGTCAGGTCGTCGTTGAAACGCCGGGTGAGACCGGCGGTCAGCTCGGCGGTATCGGCCGAGTAGGTCGGCTCGTTCAGGGTCGAGACCGAGGCCTCGAAGAAGGCGTCGGTGTTGGGGCCGAGCTCGGCGATGGCCGCCGGAACCTCGAGTCGCGCGGTCAGGCTGGCATCGAGCGCGTCGCTGCCGGAGGCACCGATATCGGTGACCTCGCCGTCGATGCGCAGCCGCTCGGCGCCGCCCCAGAGATTGCGGTGCAGCCAGAAGGCGGTGAGGCTCAGCCCTTCGAGCGACGAGATCTCGGCGCCGAAACCGAAGCGGCGGGGCTTGTTGTCGACCACGTCGACGATCATGTCGAGTGTGCCGTCCGGGTTTGGCTGCTCGGCCTCGCGCACGGTGACGCTCGAGAAGGCGCCGGTGCGGGTGAGGCGATTGGTGACGTCCTGAACCTCTTCGGGATCGAACCGCTCGCCGCTGGGCAGACCGGCGATGCGCCGCTGCGCCGCGGTGCGCACCGCGCTGGAG